>OIWK01000233.1_pt1 | contig 58647 bp, 71 predicted proteins | sample 1587401 | NCBI WGS metagenome assembly OIWK01 (sample SAMEA3888911, study PRJEB22519) | human gut metagenome | biome: human gut; feature: human-associated habitat; material: faeces | place: Denmark | collected 2009 | reverse complement strand
CCCCCCTGCCCCAAAAGCTGGCCAGCATGGTCCTGCGGCATTGTTCGCTGCTGCGGCGGCTCCGGGTCCTTTTCCGGCCCCCCTCTCATGCGGGGCTGGCGACTCCCAAGAATCGCGGGATTTTTTTGGAAATTTTCCGTGGGAATCCGGGAAGATTCTCCGGCGCTGTAGCGTCGGCGGCTCCCCGTCTCCACGCACGCCCTTTGACCGATAACAACGCCACCGAGGTGATCCAATGACCGACCAGGAAATGCTGCAGCAGGTGCAGGAACGCATCGCCGAAGAACAGCAAGGCCAGCCCTCCAACGACGGCCCCAAGCTGGACAAGCATGGCCTCCCCATACCGAAGCCGGACTTTGTAGAACGCTGCCTCTATGCCAACGAGCTGGGCGACGGTCTCCTGTTCGCCTACCTTTTCAAGGGCCGCCATGCCTATGTGGGCCAGGCAGACGAGTGGATCTGGTGGTCCGGGCACCACTGGTCTGTAGATCTCATCGAGAAAGGACACCGGGCCCGGGCGGATGTGGAGCATGTGGCTCAGGCCTACTACACCACCGGGGCTCACTTTGACCGGCTGGCTAAGGATGCCGAGCGCGACGGCGACAAGGAGTCGGCTGGACGTCTCAAGGCCAAGGCCGAGAAGATGAAGGCCCGGGCTGCCCGCTTGCGAACCGAGACCGGGCGCAAGCGCTGTCTCGAATTTGCCAAGACCAACCTGGAGAGCCCGCTGGCCATCGCCGGTGATGAGATCGACCGAGACCCATGGTCGCTGCCCATGGCGAATGGCGTTGTGGACCTGCGCACGGGGGAGATACGCCCGGGCCGCCCAGACGACTGGCTGGTGAAAAGCAGCCCGGTGGAGTGGCAGGGCATCGATGCCCCTTGCCCTCACTGGGAGCACTTCGTCACAGAGATCATGGGTGATGACCCGGAGATGGCGTCCTTCCTCCAGCGCGTCTTCGGGTATGGCGTCACCGGTCTGGCCCGCGAGCACATCTTCCTGGTGCTGTTCGGGCGTGGCCGCAACGGCAAGGGCATCATGACCGAGGTGATCCAGACCGTGCTCGGTGGACAGAACGCCACCACGGCTCTGGCCGGACCGGTGCAGTCCGAGATGCTGCTCGACCAGGGAAAGAACCGCAGTGCCGCCGGGCCCAGCCCGGACATCATGTCCCTGCGCGGTCTGCGTATCGCTTTTGCCTCGGAGACCGACGAGGGCCAGCGATTCAGCCCGGCCCGCGTGAAGTGGTTCAGCGGCGGCGAGACCCTGACGGGCCGCTATCCGCACGACAAGCGCAACGTCAGTTTCGCGCCCACCCACCTGCTGGCCCTGCTGACCAACCACAAGCCCCATGCTCCGGCCAGCGACTTTGCCTTCTGGGAGCGCCTGCTGCTGGTGGACTTCCCCCTGTCCTTTGTGGATCGCAAGCCGCAAAACGAGAACGAACGCCCCATGGACAAGGGGCTGAAGGACCGCTTGCTGCAGGAGCTGCCGGGCATAGCGGCATGGCTGGTACGCGGCTGTCTGGAGTGGCAGCGCGTGGGCATCGCGCCTCCGGCCAAGGTGCGCGAGGCAACCTCGGAGTACCGGCGCGACGAGGATCTGCTGGCCGACTTCGTGGACGAATGCTGCGACCTGCAGCAGGAAGGCCAGCCCGAGATCCGGTCCAAGGCGTCAGACCTCTACGATGCCTTCTGCGCGTGGTTCAAGCGCAACGTGTCCGCCAAAAAGACCATTTCTCAGAAGGCCTTCGGCAAGATGATGCTGGAACGCTTCCAGCGCGAGCGGAAGGGGGGCACCTACTACTATTTTGGGGTGAGCGTCTCTCCGCACGCCCAGCTGGAGCTGGACCAAGAAGAGTAGCAGGACCATTGCAGGCCCATCGCGGGCGGCTTTTTTTGACCGTCCTTAACCTAACTGCTTGGCATCAAAGCAGATTCTTCGGCTGTAGGAGTATGTGACCTTTCGGCTGTGAATTTCCCCTGTATGCGCGCCAGCGCTTTTTCATCATGAATTTACACCATCATGGTCCCATACTCCTGATAAAAAAAAACAGACTTAAAAAACAGCATGTTGAACACCATGACCATGCAAGACCTTGGCAGGAGCTTGGTGATGATTGAAAGCCTCATCCAGAATCGCGGCCTGAAGGCCGTCAAGGTGGCCGGGACCCACGGCGGCGAATGGGCTTGCCCCTGCCCAGCCTGTGGCGGGAAGGACCGCTTCCGCTTCTGGCCTGCCCAGGGCGAAGGCGGGACATGGTACTGCCGCCAGTGCGACAAGGGCGGCGACAGCATCCAGTTCCTGCGTGAGTTCGAGGGCCTGAGCTACACCGAAGCCTGCCGCCGTCTGGGCGTTGAACGGGCGGCGGCCCCCACCAGTATCATGCCCAGGGCCGACAAGGCGGAGCGCCCGTGGGAGCCTTCCCCCACGCCTGCCGATCCCGGCCCGGTCTGGCAGGAGCACGCCGCCAAACTGCTGGACTATGCCCATGCCCGGCTGCTGGCCGACGAGGACCGCATGATGTGGCTGGCCATGCGCGGGATATTCCCCGATGCGGTGGAACGCTTCCGCCTGGGCTGGCTCCCTGGAGAGAACGGCAAGGACTGCTACCACCGGGATCGCGGCGCCTGGGGCCTGCCGCCGGAGACCAATGCCCGCGGCCGAAAGAAGTCCCTCTGGATACCCGCGGGGCTGGTGGTCCCCGCTCTGACCGAAGACGGCGCGGTGCGGCGCCTGCGCATCCGGCGCACGGATGAGGCCCGGGAACGCTTCGGGGCGGAGATGAAGTACGTGGTGGTGCCGGGCTCCAGCATGCGCCCGCTGCTGCTGCGGCCCGAGGCCCGGGCTTTCGTGGCGGTTGAGGCGGAGCTGGACGCCATGGCCTGTGTGGCGGCGGCTCTGGATGCCGGGCTGGACGTGGGGGCCTTCGCTGCCGGGACCAACATGGGGCGTCCGGATGCGGCAGCCCATGCCGTGCTGCGCCGTGCCCTCTGCATCCTCGTGGCGCTGGACTTCGACCAGCCGGACGAGAAGGGACAGCGGGCCGGGGCCAAGGGCATGCCCTTCTGGGCAAGAACCTACCGCACGGCCCGCCGCTGGCCGGTCCCCAAGGGAAAAGACCCCGGGGACGCATTCCGGGAAGGCTGGAATCTGGCGGACTGGATACGCATCGGGCTGCCCCCTGTTTTCGCGCCTGCGCCGGTGCAGGAGGCACCCGCTCCCCTCCCTGTGGCCCCTGCCCCGGAAAAAAAGCAGGCCCGTGAGACCATGGGCGCTGGACGGATGGACGACAAGGGGGGCGGGAAGAAAAAAACGACGGCTGCCGGGGCATGGGGCGGTGTGGAGTGGCTGACCCACCCCATCGGCCCGCGCGACAGCCTCCAGGTACTGGCCCGGGCGGGGCTGGAGGCTCGGCCCACCAGTGACGGCGACTACGAGATCTACGGGCAGGAGCGATGGCCCCAGCGAGATCAGGCCCGGCTCATGGGCTGGCTGCGGCGCTTCGGCCAGTGGGTCTGGCAAGCGCTGTACGACAAGGAATTTGCCCCGCCGAACGGCAGGGCGATGTGAGAGGCGGGGTCCCCGGAAGGAGCGGCAACTCCACCGGGGACCGGATGTGTGCTCATCCGGCCAGACAATCCGACCCCGTGCAATTAAGATGCACGTTGAACCTAACAGGAAACTGACGGATGGAAAAGCTGAAACTGGAGTATTGGCCTGTGGATCGTCTGCGTGCCTGCGCGCGTCCTTTGCGTGACAACGACGCCTGCGTCGAGCGGATGGCCTCTGCCATGAGCCGCTTCGGATGCCGTATCCCCTTGCTGGTTGCTGGTGCGGGCCGACGGCGAGGTGGTGGATGGCCATCTGCGTCTCAAGGCTGCTCGGGCGCTGAACTTTGCCAGCGTGCCCGTGCTGCTGGTGGACGACATGGATGACGCGCAAATCCGGGCGTTCCGCTTGCTGGTCAATCGCTCCGCAACATGGGCGAAGTGGAACGAGGGGGAACTGTCCCAGGAACTGGCTGAACTGAGGGCTATGGACGTAGATCTGGAGATCACCGGCTTCGAACCGCGCGAGCTGGATCGCTTCCTGAAGGCTGCGGCCCTGGATGACGACGATGTGCTGGATACTGCCCCGGAAGCGCCTGCGCGACCGGTGAGCCGTCCGGGAGACCTGTGGTTGTTGGGCGGACACCGTCTGCTCTGTGGCGATGCTACCCTGCCGGAGTCTTACGCGGCCCTCATGCAGGGCATGGAGGCTGATATGGTCTGGACGGATCCGCCGTACAACGTGGCATATGAAGGGAAGGCCGGGAAGATCAAGAATGACGCCATGAGCGACCAGGACTTCGCGGCTTTCCTGCAGCGCGTCTTCCGCCAGATGGTGACCGGTGTGCGCAAGGGCGGGGCTGTATATGTGGCCCACGCTGAAGGTGGTGGGCTTGGCGTGATATTCCGCCAGGCCTTCATCCAGGCTGGCCTCAAGCTGGCCAGCTGTTTGATCTGGAGAAAAAACTCCGGGGTGCTCTCGCGAGCTGACTACCACTGGCAGCATGAGCCCATCCTCTATGGCTGGCGTCCGGGCGCGCCCCATGTCTGGTACGGCGACCGCAAGCAGACCACCGTGCAGGACGCATTCCCGGCCGCGGTACGTGAGGACGGTGATGTCCCCTGCTGGCACATCATGGATGGTGAGCGCATCGTAAGGATCAGCGGCGAGGACGTGCACGTGGAAGTCCTGGCTGGCTCTGTATTCTGCGAGCCAAAGCCCCAGCGCAATGCCGATCATCCAACCATGAAACCGGTGGCCCTCATCGAGCGGATGCTGACCAACAGCAGCAAGCGTGGCGACATAGTCCTGGACCCCTTTGGGGGGTCTGGCTCCACGCTTATGGCCTGCGAGCGTCAAGACCGTATCTGCCGGACGATGGAGCTTGATCCACGCTTTGTGGATGTGATCATCCGCCGTTGGGAGGATGCCACTGGACGTGAGGCGCTGCTGGAAGATGGCGTGCGTCCCTTTGTTGAGGTGGCCCTCGAGCGTGGAGGTGACCATGCCTGATGATGATCTGCTGCGTCTGGCCAGGCAGTCTGCCGAGACAGACCTCCCGTTCCTGCTTCGCGCCAAGGAAGAGGCAAAGAAGCGTATGAAAGACAATCCGACCCCGGAGAACGTGGGTGGCTTCAGACGTGCCCGAGAAGAGCTTGAAGGTGAACTGGCGCGGAGGCAGGGGCAGACGTCCATCCGCGTCTATAAAACGCAGCTGGATGCCGTGGCCTACCTGAAGGACGCGGGCTACAAGTGCAGCAAAAGCCAGTTCAACCGGGACGTGAAGGCCCGCAAGGTCCCCCGGACCCCGGAAGGCTGGTTCGATGAAACTGCCCTGCTGGGCTATGCCAATGCCAATCTGACGCCAGCCGGTCAGGTGGCGGACCGGCAGCTGGCCGATGCCACCACCAGCCGCCTGTCGGCAGACGCGCAGCTCAAGCGCTACCAGGCGGAGCGGGCGCGCCTGAAGCTGGAGAAGGAGCAGGGCCTGCTCATGCCCCGGGCTGAACATGAGCGGGATCTGGGCGCCCGTGCCCTGTTCTTCAGGAACGAGGTGCGCAACTTCGTCCACCTGCATGGCGCCACCCTGATCCACCTGGTGGGCGGTGATGAAGGCCGGCTGCGCGAGCTGGTGCAGTGGTGGATGGAGACCACGGAGATCTGGATGGATGCCTGGAGCGGCGAGAGGGAGTTTGTGGTCAACGAAGAAGACGACGGTGCGGATGCGGACGCGCCGGGTGAGGAGGATGCGTGAAGATCCGGTTTTGTGAGGCCGAACGTCGGGTATTTGCCCGGCGTGAAAAACTGACCGTCTCGCAATGGGCCAGCAAGTACCTGATCGTGCAGGACGGCATCTACCGCGGCAGCCCGCTGCGGCTGGATGTATCGCCCTTCCTGCGCGGTCCCATGGACGCCTATTCGCGCCCCGGTGTGCGCGAGGTGGTGGTCTGCGGTTCCCTGCAGGTAGGCAAGACGCTGCTGCTCTATGCCTGCCTGGGATGGTCCATGGACTACCGTCCGGGCATCAAGATGCTGGCCATGCCCACCCGCGAGTCCCGCGACCGCGTGGTGGAGAAGAAACTGCGGCCCATGCTCCAGGGCAGCCCCGTGCTGCGGCGCATGGTAGCCAAGTACCGGCGGGAGAACATCCTGCTCAAGGACGGCACCAGCATCGAGCTGGCCACGGCCGAATCTCCCAGCCAGCGCGCGTCCATCACCGTGCAGGATCTGTTCGTGGACGAAGAGGACCTCTACAGCCGCAGCGGGGACTCCTCCCCTCTGGAGGATTTCAAGGGCCGCACGCGCTCCTACGGCGACTTCGCCAAGATCATCCGGGCCTGCCAGCCCAAGGGGGACGAAAGCTCGTCCATCTGGACAGGCATCACCAGACAGGTGGACCAGCTCATGTGCTACGAGGTGGTCTGCCCTGCCTGCCGTCATCAGCACCTCATGGACGTGGACCGGATCGTGGTCCCCGACGGAGAGACGGATCCGCGCCTGATCCGCTCCCGCAAACTGGCGCGGTACCGCTGCCCGCATTGCCAGTACCTCTGGAGCGATCATGCCCGCGACCTGGCTGTGGCCTCCGGGCGCTGGCGCCCCTACGTCTGGACCGGGGCGGCCTTCGAACCCGGTCCGGACGTCCGCGATGCCCGCAGCATCGGTTTCCACCTGCCCGCGGTCCTGTCCCGTTTCGTCAGCCTCTCGGATCTGGCGGCCCGGCGCATCCTGGCTGGAAGCGATGACCCGGCCCAGCAGCGCCAGTACCACAATGACGATCTGGGCATGCCGTGGTCGCCGGTGGAACTCCAGACCGATGTGGACCGTCTGCTGGAGCTCCGTGATCCGCACCTGCCGCCGCGCACGATGCCTCACGGCGCAGTGGCCCTGACCTGCGGTATCGACGTGCAAAAGCGTGGCTTCTGGTATCTGGTCCGGGCGTGGATGCCGACCATGGCCAGCTATGTCATCGACTACGGCTACCTGGGCAGCTGGGATGACGTCCAGGCCCTGGTCTTCGACACCTACTACCCGGTGCAGGGGCCTGACGGCAGCGACGTGGGCGAGCGCATGCCCATCTGGCGGGCCTGTATCGACTCCGGCGGTACCGAGACCGAGGGCGTCTATACCCGCACGGAAGAAGTCTACATGTGGGTGCGGGCCAACGGCTGCGGCGTGGTCCATGCCTGCAAGGGCGCCAGCCGCCCGCAGGCCGCACCGGTACGCTGGGTCGTCCGTGAGCGCATGCCGCACAATGGCCGCCCCATCCCCGGCGGCCTGCGGCTCTACCTCATCGACAGCGGCGCCTTCAAGACCACGGACATGGGCCGCATGCTCAACCAGGACAGCCGCCAGCCCCTGCGCTTCCATGCCGGGGCTGATGAAACGCTGGCTTCGCAGCTGTCGGCAGAGCGCATGGTGCGCAAGAACGGGAACCTTGTCTGGGTCCGGGAGCACAAGGACAACCACCTGCTGGACTGCCTTGTGCTGTCTGCCGCTGCAGCGGATGCGTCGTGGACGCCCAGCCTGCCGCACTACATACTGCAATTGCAGGCACAGGCCCGGATGCAGAGCGAAACACCGAGGCCCAGGCCAAAGAAACGCCCGCAGCCCGAAGCTGCGGGCCACAGATGGTAAGGGAGGGAACTATGGCTTTCACGACCACGGACGGACACACGTCCGGTGCTTCGGCCATGCGTGTGGAACAGGAGCGGATGCTCTACGGCCTGCGCGAGATCGCGGCCGCCCTGCACTGCTCGGAAAAAAGCGTGCTACGCTATGTGGCACAGTACGGCCTGCCCGCAGGCAAAATCGGCGGACGCTGGTGTGCCGACGAAGCCCGTCTGCGGGAGTGGCAAGTAAAATGTATCAAAACAAGTTATTTTTTTATCTAGGCAATGTTTCATATAATAACTTTTTAGTATGTTTACTAAAATACAAATATGAAAGCAAGTCATCCCAATTAATATATATTAAATGATCGGTAGGTATAGTGTAGGCTATTCTAATATATTCCAGCCACGTCTTAATTTGTGCATCTTCAATTATTATATCATGCTCATACTTTGAATGCCTTCTAATAATTTTCGATGTTTCGAGCTCAGACATAATCCATGGAGACAATGTTTTTTTCTGATCTTGCAATGTTATTACAGAATTTTTTGTCTCAACAAATAAGAAAAATTCGCATTTATCTATCATTTTATTTAATGCTGTAAATAATATCATATGCACATGACTAGCTGTTCTCTTTACACCTTCATAACTATACGTAATAATATTATTTTTATTTCCCACCACATTAAATGTATTATCAAGATTCGTCAGCAAATCATCATAATATCCCCAAGCATGAGAATCAACAAATGGTTTAATTCCTGACTTACTAAATGCATATGCAAGTTTATTCACAATATCAATATCAATACCTGAATGAGATAAAAATATATCATAATCACCCAATGGAAACAGTTTATCGCTCATTAGTGAACCATCTAAAATTTTACCATAATTATCATAAAAGAAGTTAAACATACCATCTCGAATACTATCTAAATTTTTCTTCATATATAAGCTAGCTTCATCACTATTAATAAATTTTATATCATCCGCAACAATTGTCCTGAATCCTTTAAACATCTCCGCCTCTCATTTCATAATATTTATCATGCAACTATCATGTTTTTATGGATATAACAAGAACAATATACATTTAACAAATATTAATCTATCACCCCCTCAAACTAGTCTAACACAAAGAAAATATTGAGATACTTAAAGGGGCTGGATGGGAACATGTGGCGCCCCAAGGTGATCACTGACACTTCAAACATCCTAACCGCCCCAGCAAAGTGACGGTTCCCCATCCCAACAAGGACCTGAAGATTAAGACCATTATCATGATGACGGCAGCGGCCGTTATGACGTGACCGTTGCCGACCAGCCCGATTGCGTCACCCAGGGCACGGACCTTGAAGACGCCCTGTGTATGGCACAGGAGGCTGTCTCCCTGCATGTGGCCGGAATGATTGCCGATGGAGAGATGCTTCTCGAACCATCAACGTTAGCTGTCTACAAGATGCATGATGAACAGGAGTACGCGAAGAAAGTTATACCTTGTCTGAAGGCATATTGTGGCAGTATATCTCTTTTGAACTGGCGGTAAAGGCTGTCAAATTGGCCTTTGTGCGTCTCACTATCTCTCTCAGACCTTCCGTTATCGCTCATATCGACGCTGTTGCAGAAGAACTCGTCATCAGCCGCTCCGGTGTCATTGCTGTTGCGACCAGTGAATATGGCGAACGCCTGCGCAGTGCATCCCAGCGATGACCGGCCCAAACCGGAAAAAATAGGACAAAACCGGACAAAATCGGAAATCGTTTACATCTCTCGCTAGAATCTGCTAACTCCATGCAAAAGTCTGAAAGATTTTTGCATGGAGTTTTTTTATGCCCGGATACTGGAGAGATCTCTACGAAAAGATGCGGGAGGACATGCAGTCTCCTGCGTTCCGCCAGTTCGGCAGTTACTCCATCGCCGGTCGCAGTTTCTCCTATCGCAGCCTTGACGACTTCCGCTCCCTCCTGGACTGGGTCAAGCGCGAGGCGGACAAGGAAGACGGCATCGCGCCCTATCGGGCTCGGCGCGTGGCTCGGAATGGAGGGCGGGGATGATGCGTCCTGTCGGCAGGGCCGCCCGGCGGCCACCCCTCAGCTGCATCGGCAGGCAGGCCCGGCAGGCTCGCTCCGGCTACAGCGGAGCGGCCAGTCCGCGGGGCATCGGCAACTGGATGCCCGCCAACGCGGATTTCAACCAGCTGCTGGGCATGGACAGTGGACGCATGCGTGCCCGCGTGCGTGACCTCGTGCGCAACTTCCCGCCCTTCGCCCGCGCCGTCAATGCCATGGTGGCCTTCACCGTGGGGAGCGGCGCCCGCTTCCAGTCGCTGGCCACCCTGCCCGACGGGAGTCCGGACATACCCACCCGCAAGCGCATCGAAGATCGCTTCCGGGCCTGGATGGAGCATGCCGATGTGGCTGGCCGCCTGCACTTCTACGAGATCCAGCAACTCTGCAAGCGGCAGGAGTGCGAGTGCGGCGAGTACCTGCTGCGCTTTGCCCGCCCGCGGGACAGGCGCCGCGGTCTTCTGGGCCTGCAGATCTACGAGCCGGAGAATCTGTCCAGCTGGCGCATCGAAGGTCAGGAACCGGACAGCGATATCTGGCAGGGCATCGAGTACGACATCTGGACCGGTGAGCCCCTGGCCTATCATTTCCAGACCGTCTTCGGCTGGGAGCGCCAGCTGCGGACGTGGCGCGAGCCTGCCTTCAACGTGCTGCACGGTTTTCAGACCCTGCGTCCCGGTCAGCTGCGCGGCGTGACGCCCTTTGCCCCGGCCATCCTCATGGCCAGGGACATGGGCGACTACACCACGGCAGAGCTGGGCGCGGCAAAAATGGCCGCCAAGTGGCTGGCCTTCGTGAGCAGCGGCGATCCGCAGTTCTCCCAGCTCACCCGTACGCCGGGCGGCCTCTCCGGGGCGCTGCGCGAAGAGGTGGAGAGCCTCGAGGACATGACCGTCGAGTACCTCAATGACGGCGAGCAGGTAAATTTCGCGCCGCCCAGCCAGCGCCCGGGCGACAGCTTCGACCGTTTCGTGCGCCATACCTTGCGCATGGTCGCCATCTGCATGGACCTGCCCTACGAGATCCTTTCCGGCGACTACACGTCCATCAACTATTCCACCAGCAAGGCCAGCCGCAACGACTTTGCCATGTTCCTGGTGCCCCACCAGTTCCGGGCCGAGCAGCATCTCATCCGCCCCGTGTTCCGGCGCTGGCTGGACTGCGAGGCGCTGACCCAGGACTACCTGCCCGGCTACTGGCAGGACAAAAGCCGCTATCAGCGGGCCATGTGGATACCCGCGGGCATGCCCAGCGTGGACCCCCTGCGCGACGGCAAGGCGCAGATCGACGGCATCAACGCGGGCATCCTGTCTCCCCAGATGGTTATCCTTGGCGATGGTCGCGACCCCGAGGAAGTGGTGGAACAGCGCGCCGTCTGGGCCCGTCTCTGTGCCGCGCACGGCATCGATGCCACCACCGGCGCCGTGAGTACCTCGCTGGCCAATAACCCCGCCAAGCTGGGCGCTGCCGAAAGCGCCGAAAAATAGGAGGCATCCCCATGTCGTTTGTCACCCGTGCAACCCCTCTGGGCGATGGGCGCCCGCTGACGCTGGACGAATCAGCCCGATCCGTGGAGGTGGTGGCCTCCACCCAGGCACCCGTCACCGTATTTGACTTTGAGGAATGGCAGCCCATCCGCGAGGTCCTGCTCATGAGCGGCTGCCAGATACCCGAGTCCGGTCGGGTGCCCCTGCTGGACTGCCACAGCCGCGAGCATGCCGGGGACATCGTGGGCAGCTTTGACCACATCCGAGTGGAAGACGGACCGCAGGGCCCGCAGCTGGTGGGCCGGGCCGTCTTCTCGGCCACCCCGGACGGCGAGGCCCCGTTCCGCAAGGTGGTGGAGGGGCATCTCACCGATGTGTCCGTGGGCTACGACGTGATCGCGTATCAGCGCATCCGGGCGGGCGAGGTGGCCGTCATCGAAGGGGTCACCTATGAAGGCCCGCTGCGTGTGACCACGCAGTGGCGCCTCCTGGAGCTGTCCTGTGTGCCCGTCGGCGCGGACAGCTTTGCCAAGATGCGTTCCGCCATCAACAACCTGCAACCTGCCCGGAAGGGCAAAAAGGAGAGAGTCATGTCCAAGGAATCCGGGCAGCATGAGCGCGGCAAGATCGCGGCCAGACTGCGCGCCCTGCTGGGGCTGCGTGAAGAGCCTGAAGAACAGCCTGCGCCTGAAGAAGAGCCCCGCCAGGCCGTGGTCACGGATGGCTCCGGGACCACGGTGGAGCCTGAACAGCTCGACGATGCCGAGCTGGATCAGCTGGTAGACGACCTGGGCGCCCTGCTGGACGAAGCCGAGGCTGAACAGGAGGGCCGTGAAGATCCCCAGCAGCCGGAAGATGCCCAGCGCGAGGGCGGTGATGACAAAAACGCCTGCCGCAGCGCCGTGCTGGCCAGGCTCATGGCCAGCCTTACCCCGGGGCAGCGTCAGCGTTTTGGCCAGCAGCTGGAGCGCCAGCGCATCCGCGGTATCCGGGAACTGGCCCGGAGCTTCCAGCTCTCCCCGGATCAGGAGGACAAACTGGTTTCCTCGGGCATGAGCCTTGGCCGTGCCCGCAAACAGGTGGAGGACATCGTGGCACAGCGCCAGAATTTCGGGCCCGGCTACCAGGTCGTGAGCGTGGGCCGCACTGAAAAGGAATCTTTCCGTGCTGCCGTGCAGGACAGCCTGCTGCTGCGCTGCGGCACCAGGCTGGAAAAGCCCGCTCCCGGTGCTGATGAACTGCAGGGCCTGACCCTGCGCGAGATCGCCCGCGAGATGGTGATCCGCTCCGGACAGCGTGCCGGTGGTGACATCCGCACCATCGTGGGCCGCGCCCTGACCACCACGGACATGCCCCAGCTGCTGGTGGAGACCAGCCGCCGCACGCTCATGGAGGCCTACGAGCAGGCCCCCGAGACCTGGCGCGACTGGTGCGAGACCGGCACGGCCACGGACTTCAAGGCGGGCAAGGCCCTGGGCCTGGAAGGCGACGTGACGTTGAAGAAGATCCCCGAGTACGGCGAATACACCGACGGCCGTCTGGCTGAAAATGCCGAGGAATACCGCGTGGAGACCTTCGGCCGCAAGCTGGTGATCTCCCGTCAGGCCATCATCAACGACGATCTGGGCGCCCTTACCGACATGCCGCGCATGTACGGCGAAGCCTGCGCCGCTCTGGTGGGTGATGTGGCCTACGCAGCCCTGATCGATGTGGCCCTCAAGATGGGGGACGGCAAGCCCCTGTTCGACAGCGCCCACCACAACCTGTTCACCGGCAAGGGCGGCGCGCCCACGGTCGAGAATCTGGGCGCTGTGGTCACCGGCATGGAACTGCAGCAGGACAGCTTCGGCAGGGTGGTCACCATCCAGCCCCGCTTCTTCATCGCGCCCATCGCCCTCAAGACCACCTGCGAGTCGTTCTTCAATACGCAGATCACCGGCGGGCCGGTGGTGGGCACGCAGGCACAGCCGCTGGTCCATAATCCCTATGGCGGCGACTTCTTCCGGCGCATCTATGACCGCCGTCTGGATCTGGATGCGGCGACCACATGGTATCTGGCCGCGGCCAGATCCACGGTCAAGGTCTTCTTCCTGGGCGGCGTGCAGGCTCCCTACATCGAGAGCCGCGACAATTTCGACACCGATGGCTTCGAGACCAAGGTCCGCATGGACGTGGGCGCCAAGGCCCTGCGCTGGATCACTCTCGCCAAGGCCACGGCATAGCAAAGGAGGACAACATGCAAAACTCCCGTTCCATGGGCCGCTGTATCCACCATACTCCCGGCAAGGCCGTGCTGGGCGGTGAGCTGGTCGTGCTCACCGGCATGGTGGCCGTGGCCAGTACCGATATCCCGGCGAATGAAGAGGGGGCCTGCGAAGTGGAGGGCGTCTTTGCCCTGCCCAAAAAGGCCAGCGAGACCCCCAAACAGGGCGACCCCCTGTACCTGGCCAGTGACAACACGCTGACCAAGACGTCCGGGACGCAGTTCGTGGGCACGGCCTGGGCCGATGCCCAGGCCAATGACGCCACTGTGCTCTGCCGCATCAATTTTGGCTACGGCGTGGCCGCTGCGGCTGCCGCTGCTGCCGCCGCAGCCAAACAGGGCAGCTAACCCACCACCCCTCCTCGCACCGGGTCGCGTGCCTCCGGGGACGCGACCCTCACAGGAGTCCTTATGGATCAATCACGCCTGATAGACCTGGCCTTCGATTTCTGCATGCGAGCGGAAGGCAACGCCACCTACACCGATGACCCCGACGACGCGGGGGGGCCCACAAAATTTGGTCTGGCCCTCAACTACAACCGGGATGTCCTGCCGGACAAAAATGGGGATGGTTACATCAATGCCGCCGATGTGCGTCTCCTGGAACGCGAGGACGCCCGCCAGGTATGGGAGCGCGTCTACTGGCGCGGCAATGGCTGCCACCTGCTGCCCGATGCGCTGGCCTTCATCTATGCGGACATGGTCTTCAACCCCGGCCCGGGGGCGGCCCCGAAGCTGCTGCAGCAGGCGCTGCGAGGGCTGAGCTGTTCCGTGGCCGTGGACGGCATCATCGGCGCCGAGACCAGGGAGGCCATCGGTCGCTGTGATCCCGGCGAGCTGCTGGTGGAGCTGACTGCGCAACGCCTGCGCTACTACGGCACACGCTCCAGGTATCCCAAGTACGGGCTGGGCTGGGATCGCCGGTCCGTATGGTGCCTGCGTACAGCGCTGGGCATCTGGTCGGGAGAGATCCGGTGAGCCCGCTGCAGACCATGGGGCTGGTCGGCGCCCTGCTGGCAGCAGGGCTTGCCGTCTACTACCTGGGAGTGGCCCGGGAAGAGGCCGAACAACTGCGGGAGTCCCTGCATATAGGTACGACCCAGACCAGGGCCACGGAAAGCGCCCTGTCCGAGCTGGAAAAATCCCGCCGGGAGGCGGCTGAAAAGGAGCGGGAATATGCCCGTGCTGCAAAGGCTGCTGCTGACCTGCCTCTTGAGCAGCGTTTTGGCGAGTATGACCGCCTGTTCGACGCCATCGAGGCTGGTCGTGGCGAGCCCGCCCCCTGAGTTGCTGGAAGACTGCCCGCCCCCGGCCATCTCCCGGGAGGTATTGCCCGCCATTGCCGCGGGCCGGGCGGATGACGCCGGGCGGGCCTATGTCGATTATGTGCTGACCGTAGAGGCGGCGTGGAACGCCTGCCGTGATCGTCAACGTGCGCTGCGGGCCTATGTGCGTCGCATGGAGGCCCTGCATGATCCGTCCTGATCCCGATGATGATACCAGGCGCGACCGGATGCCCCGTGGCTGGCAGGATGACCGCTGGAGCCGGGACGGCTGCGGCTGGGATGGCTGGCAGGCGAGCGGCTGGAATGGGCGACCGCGCCCCCGGATGCGCCTGCCCCGGCCGCTGCGTATGGCGCTGCTGGCGATCCTGTGTCTGTTCGCGCTGCTGGCCGCTGTCGATCTGGCCCTGACCATCATTGATCCCGACAGGCCCATGCATGTGGCCCAGCTCATCCTGGGGCCGCTCCTGCGTCTGTCCGGCCTGTTTACCCTGGGGATGTGATATGGCCGCACCTCTGACCTATGCGGAAGTCGCTGCTGCCATGGGGGCCCTCCTGATGCTTTTTGTCGGCCTGAGCCTGCGCGAGCTCATCACGCTGATGCGCCAGATCCTGACCCGTCAGCGTGAATGCCCCACTCTCTATGCGGACCGCGAACGCAACGACAAGGCCCACAAGGAATTTTACGACGGCATGGAGGATCTCAACGTGCGCGTGACCCTGCTGGAAAAGGAACATAGACCGCGCTGTGACGGAGAAGACTGATGACGGAACAGGAATTTTTCGATGCCTGCGGCCACAAGGGCTTCAGCGAGCTCAAGACGAAGGACGGCAAGACCCTGCGGGTGCTGGCCTACCATATCGGCCAGCAGGATGCCCGCCTGCGGGTGCGCATCTCGTACAGTACCACGGAGCTCGGGCGCCGTCTGCGTGGACAGGAACGGGTGACCCTCTGGGGCAGCAACTGGCGCGTAGTCCGTGGTCATGCCCAGGAGCGGGCCGAGGTCATGCAGGCCATGCTGGAGAGCGAGATCAGCTATGCCTGAGCTCTATCGTGTCGATGCCGACTGGCAGGACTGGCTGTCCGAGATCTGGGATGAGGTAGACAGTATCGCCTCCGAGTCCAGGCTCCGGCAGGCTGTGGGCCGGGCCACCAATGACACGCTCACGCATATGCGCAGTTTCCTTTCGAAGGGGATCCGCGCCACCTACTACGTCAAAAAGGCCGATATCGACGCCGCCATGAAGATCGTCAAGGCCCGCCAGCGCGGCCGGAACATCGAGGGCCGTCTGAACTTCCGTTACCGGCAATCGTTGCCCCTGTCGCAGTTCGGCGCCCGGCAAGGCAAGACCTATGTCTCGGTCAAGGTCTTAAAGGCCAATCGTGCGCGGCGCATCCAGCCCGGCGGCGAGAAACAGATCCTGGCCACGAAAAAGGGCCGGGCCGCGGTGTGGATTGCCAGGGGGCATGTGCTGGCTCGCGTGGAAGGCCGGGAAAAACCGCTGCCCCTGTACGGCCCCAGCTTCATGGCCTTTTTCCGCTCTCTGGAGAACGAGGCGAGTATCGCTCGAGAAGAGAGCGCATGGATGCTCAAGCGCCTGTACCATCATGTGCGGCGTCTGCAGGAGGACTAAATGCCTGACGACTACCAGCCTACGCAATTCGAGCAGGTCCTGGACCGCGACATGGAGCTGGTCTTCCAGGCCCCTCTGGGCGCCGGGATCAGCGTGACCCTGGTGACCGAGGACGGCAGCACCCACGAGCTGCGGGCCATGTTCGCCACCCCGGGAGCAGAGCCGCTCTCCGGAGCGGCCAGTGCACCGGTGGTCAGCGTGGCTCCCACCCTGCACGTGCCCCTGCGCGATGTGCAGGCGGCGCTGGGGCGTCCCCTCTCCACCCGGGACCGCGTCATCGTGCGCGGCCGTACCTACCGCGTCCTGAATCCGCAGGACGACGGTTACGGCCTGATGGAGTGCAGGCTGCTGGAGGCCGCCCATGTCTGATGTCCTGTTCGCCTGGGGCGGCGTCCATCCCCGCACGCTCATCCGCCGGGCCGTCTGTCAGGTCATGCGCGAGCATGACGGTCTGGCCGCTCTCATTGGTGCCCGGATCTGGCCCAACCGCATGGAGCACTGGTTCCGCGGTGAGCTCCCGGCGGCCGGTGTCTATACCGTCAGCGAGCAGCGCGTGGAGTCCGATACGCGGCCCGAACCGCAGGAGCGGGTCATCTCCCTGGCCGTTGAGCTGCTGGGCGGGGAGCTGGAGGCCGTGGACGATACGCTGGACGCCCTCTGCCTCCAGACAGAGCGGGCCGTGCTGCGCCTGGACGCCATCGGCGGGGCCATGGGCGCCATCGTGGACGCCAGTCTGCCCGAGCCCCTGCCGCTGGTCCGCGGTACGCACCCGGCGGACACGCTGCTCTCCATCACCCACACCGGCACCGAGCTGGGCATCGTGACCGACGGTGCCCGCGAGTACGGCGTGGCCACCCTGAATTTCGACCTGGAATACCACTGGCCGACGGTCCCCCCGGAGCTGGCAGATTTTCTGCTGGCCCACACGGACTGGTACGTCCACCCCGGTGATGACCGGGTGGACATGATCTCACAGGTAAACTTTGACCAGGAGTGATCTGATGCCCCATCCCACCACCATGCTTGTCGTGCCCGCCGTGCGCGATGGCCGTCCCCTGCGCATCGCTGATCCGCAGTCCGGCCAGTATCTCCCGGCCACGGGTGCCGTGGTCCCCCGTTCCGCGTTCTGGCTGCGCCGTCTCAAGGACGGTGATGTGCAGCTCAAGCCCGCTGCCAAGGAGGTCTAAATGTCCATCGCCTTCAACGTCCTGCCCGATACCGTCCGCGTGCCTTTTGCATATGCCGAATTCGACGGCTCCGGTGCGTCTGATGATCCGGCCCTCATGCCCTACACCGTGCTCATGGTAGGGCAGATGCTCGACAGCGGCACGGCCGAGGCCGGGACCGTACGACGTCCCATGAGCGCTGCCCAGGCTGCCACCCTCTTTGGTGAGGGCAGCCAGCTGGCCGCCATGTGCGCCGCCTACCTCAATGCCAACAGCATCACCAAGATGTTGGCCATCGGCGTCAAGGATGCCGAGGAAGGTACGGCCGCCAAGGGTGCCCTGACCATCAACGGCACCTGCGTCAACGCCGCGCCGCTCTGCCTCTACATCAACGGCAAGCTGGTGCGTGCCGCCGCGCCCCTTGCCGCGGAAGCCTCTGCCGTGGCCGAGAATCTGACCAACGCCATCAATGCCGACAAGAGCCTACCCGTGACGGCCACCTTTAGCGGTGGCGAGGTCAGCCTGACCGCCCGGCACAAGGGCGAGTGCGGCAACGATATCGACCTGCGCATCTCGTACTACGATGAGGACAAGCCCGGCGGCCTGACCTTCAGCTTCACGCAGATGACCGGCGGCGCTGGCAATCCTGATCCGGCTCCGGTCATCACGGCCATGGCAAACGACCAGTACCACGTCATCGCCTGGCCGTGGACGGACAGCGCCAGCCTTGCCGCCCTGCGCGATGAGCTGGCGGACCGCTGGGGCCCCCTGCGCCAGATCGATGGACAGGCCATCGTGGTCAAGCGCGGCAGCTATGGCGACGTGACCACCTTCGCGGGCGAGCGCAACGACAAGCATCTGACCGTCTTCGCCTCCGAGGGCAGCCCCACCTCTCCCTGGGAGGACGCGGCCGCCACGGCGGGCGTCATCGCCTACTACGGCAACAGCGATCCGGCCCGGGGCTTCAACACCCTGCTGGTGCCGGGCGTCCTGGCTCCGGCTCCGGCCGACCGCTGGACCGACTTCCCCGAGAAAAACCAGGCTCTCTTCGAGGGCGTCTCCACCCGCTATGTGGCTCCGGACGGCACGGTGCGTCTGCAAAAGTGCATCACCACCTACCGCCTCAACGACCTGGGCGCCGAGGACAAGGCTTTTCTCTCCCTCAACAGCCCGCTGACGCTCTCCTACCTGCGTTACGACTGGAACAACTATTTGAGGACAAAATATCCGCGCCACAAGCTGGCCTCTGATGCCGATGCCGCCCGCTATGACGCCAGCCAGCCCATCATGACCCCCAAGCTGGGCCGGGCCGAAGCCATCGCCCGCTTCATGGATGCGTGGCTGCCCATGGGGCTGGTGGAAGGCAGCGAGCAATTCAAGGCGGCGCTGCTCTGCGAGCGCAACGCCAAAAACGAGAACCGGCTGGACTGGCTGCTGCGGCCTGATCTGGTCAACCAGTTCGAGGTGGCCGGGACCCTGATCCGGCACATCGTCTAAGGGGAGGTGAGGAATATGGGAAACGGAACCAACAATCGGCGGGCAGGCATCATCTACGTCAAAGTGGACGGGAAGCAGTACGACGCCAAGGGCGCCTATACCTACAATCTGGGCAAGCCCAAACGTGACGCCATCATCGGCGCCGACGGGGTGCATGGCTACAAGGAAACGCCGCAGGTGGCCTTTATCGAGGGGGCCGTCACGGACAGCGATGAGCTGGATCTGGCGACCCTGGTGACGGCCGACAACGTCACCGTCACGTTGGAGCTCAACAACGGCAAGGTGGTCACCCTCTCCAATGCCTGGTTTGCCTCCGAAGGCAGCGGCAGCACGGATGAGGGCGAGATCGCCGTGCGTTTCGAATCGCGGCGCGAGGCCGTGGAAAGCAACTAGGGAGCGTCATATGGAACCCATCGTCATCAAGCTGACCGTGCCGCTGACCCACGGCGCCGAGACCATCACCGAGCTGCGCATCACCCGCCGCCCCACGGCGGGCGACCTGCGCGGCGTCAAGATCAGCGAGCTCACGTTCGACGACATCATCACCGTGGCCTCCCGCCTGGTGGCCCTGCCGCCCAGCGTGCTCAACACTATGGACCTGTCCGATTTCACCGAGCTCTCCGGCGTTATCGGCGCTTTTTTCGGGAGTGGCCAGCCGACTGGGATGACGCTCTGACCCTGCTGGCCTGGCTGTACCACTGGCCCCCCTCGGAGCTGGAGCGGATGACCGCCCGTGATCTGGCCTGGTGGGCTGAGCGAACCAAAAAACTGCAAAAACTCATGGAGCATGACTGATGGCCGAGGGCAAGCAGAGCCGGTTTGACCTGATCATCAATGCCGTGGAGCGTGTCTCGGGACCGTTCCGCCGCATCGAGCAGGCTATGGACGGGGTCCGGGATCGCACCGAGAAGGCGCGCCAGGCCCTGGGCCGCTTTTCCAGGGTGACGGGCCTGCAGCGCCTTTCCGGCAGCATCGGCAACGTGCGGGACAAGCTCCAGGGCATGGTGCAGCAGGGGCAGGCGGGGCTGGAGCGTCTGGGCGCTCTGGCGGGGCGCCTGTCCCTGCTGTTCGGCGCTGCCGGTGGGGGCGCCTTCGCCCTGGGCACCGAAGCTGCCACGGCAGCCGCCGAGGCCAGCAAATTCGCCAGCATGGTGGGCCTGTCCACCGGCAACTGGCAGGAGTACGCGGGCGCGGCCACGATGGCGGGGATGGAGGCCGATGAACTGGCCAGCCTGATGCTCACCCTGCAGGAGCGGGCCGTCAATGCGGCCCGCGGCGAAAAGGGCGATATCGAGATGCTCCAGCTCATGGGCATCAGCGCCAAAAACGCCAGGGGCGAGCTCAAGAACGCGGATACGCTCCTGCTGGAACTGGCCGACCGCGTCAAAAAAATGCGCGAGGCTGGCGAGATGGGCAAGGCCGCGGGCATCATGAACCAGCTGGGCGGCGAGGAAGGCGCCCGCCTCCTGGATCTGCTCAAGAATGGCCGCGAGGGCCTGCTGGCCATGCGCAAAGAGGCCCGGGAACTGGGGCTCGTCCTCTCGGATGAGGCCCTCGAATCCGCCCTCGAGTACGGCTCCGCCATCAACCGTGTCAAAGCCACCTTCCGGGGGCTTGGTCTTACGCTGGGCACTGCCTTCCTGCCCTCGCTGACCAAACTGCTGGACAAATTCCAGGCCTGGCTGCAGGTGCAGCGCGACATCATGTCCGCCGGATTTGAGCGATGGATAGACGGACTCGACCTCAACGAGGTCTGGGCCTCTGTGGAAGGATTTTTTGAAGGGCTGAAACGGCTTGCCTCCCTGTTGCAGCGCGTGGCCGACCTCTGTGGCGGCTGGAGCAATGTGCTGTTGGGGCTGGTGGCGCTCATCAGCGGCAAGGCATTGCTGGCCCTGGGCTCGCTGGCTCTGGCCTTCGGCCAGCTGGGCATGGCCATGCTCACCACTCCCGTAGGCTGGTTCGTGGCTGCCGTGGCTGCCCTCGCCGGTGCGGCCTATGCCATCTACAAAAACTGGGATGGCTTGTACGCCTATTTCCAAAACCTTTGTGCCGGGGTCAAGGCAGCCTTCGAGCAGGGCTGGCTGCAAGGCGTCATAACATGGCTTGTCAGTTTTACTCCGGCCCGCTGGATCGCGGATGGACTCAATGAGCTGGTGGCCACCCTCACCGGCCTGGACCTCTACAGCATCGGCGTGCGCTGGATCGATGGGCTACTCCAAGGCGTCAAGCAGGGGTGGCAGCAGCTCACGGGCTGGATCGACAAGGGCGTCAGTGCGATCGGCAGCTGGTTCGGCGGCGATGATGACGCTCTGGACATGGCGGCACAACAGCGATTCCCCACAGCCGGGCAGCCGCTCGACCTGGGCAACAGCGTCCGTCCGTTGATGCGATCCAGCCACAGCGAGCAGGTCATCCGGCAGGAAAACACGGTGCGCATCATCGCCCCCGAAGGCATGCTCCTTGAAGGCGAAGGTCAGGGCCGCGGCCTGGACGTGCGCGGCGATGTGGCCGAGGCCGGGGTCCTCAACGCAGGAGCCATCTGATGGATCTGTGGAAAATGCAGCTTCGGGCCGCCAGCTTCCGGGGCGTGTCCTTCGGGGTCACGGCGGATGAAAGCGAGGGCGGACGCCGCACGGTGACGCATGAATTCCCCCAGCGCGAGGCTCCCTACGTGGAAGATCTGGGCGGTGCGCCGCGGCGCTTCACGGTCCAGGCCTTCGTGCTGGGCAGCGATTACATGAGCCGCCGCGACGCGCTGGAAGCAGCCCTGCAACAGCCGGGGCCGGGTACGCTGGTGCATCCATGGTACGGCGAGGTGCAGGTCAGCCAGACCGCCCCCTACAAGGTCCGGCACAGCGCCCAGGATGGCGGCATGGCCGTCTTCCAGCTCTTTTTTTGCCGCGATACCGAGCCCAACAGCCCGGCCGCCAGCGTCAACCAGGGGCTCCGGGCCCGCCTGGAAGCGGGGACGGCGGGCCTGCTGGCCTGCGACAGCTTCGACAGCGTCCTGCGCCTGGCCGGGCAGGCGGAATGGGCGGTCAGCCAGACCTACAGCCTCATCGTGGATGCCGTGAGCACGGTGCAGACCATCATGCACGGCGATGTCTCCACTGTGGCGGATCTGCTGGGCGCGGCCACGGGCTATGACCTCATGCCGCTGGCCAGCGTGGGCCAGCATCTCTGGAGCGTGCTGCAGGACATCGGCGGGCAGTCCGGGCTCTCTGATGCGGCCGTGTCCGGGCGCTGGGCCAGTGTGGCCCGCACTGACTTTTTGCAGACCGTGCCGGACAACGTGGGCTCCCAGCGTGCGGTGATCCAGAACAACGGTCAGGCTGTGGAGAGCCTGGTGCGCCGTCTGGCCCTGGTGGAATCGGCCCGTGCCGCCACCACGGCCCAGCCCGCCAGCCGGAGCGAGGCACAACAGCTGCGCTACGATTTTCTTGATGCGATGGATGAAGTTTCGGCGCTGGAGCCGGTTATCCCGGACATGACGCAGGCCAGCAGCGTGAGCCGCACGGAGATCCAGCTGGCCGCCTCTCTGGCCAGCCTGCGTTCCGGTACTCTGGCCACACTGGCCGAGGCCGCCCGGCGGGCACCGGAGGTGGTGACCATCACCCCGGCCTGTGTGCTGCCTTCGCTGGCCCTCTGCTACCGCCAGAGCGGCGGCGTGGACCTGGAGGCGGATCTGGTGGCCCGTAACCGCCTCATCCATCCGGGCTTCGTGCCGGTAGAACCGCTGGAGGTGCTGCGTGGCTGACGACATCACCCTGCGCATCGATGGCGTGGACTGGACCTACTGGACCTCCGTGCAGGTCACCCGCCAGATGGATGCCATCGCCGGGACATTCTCCCTCGCGCTGGCCGACAAATGGATCGGCGGCGCCCAGGCGCTGCCCATCGCTGCGGGCATGGCCTGCCAGATCCTCATCGGCGGCGAGCAGGTCATCGATGGCTACATCGACCAGGTCCGCCCCTCATTCTCCGCCACGGCGCACGGCATCAGCGTCACCGGACGCGACAGGAGCGCCGATCTGGTGGACTGCGCTGCCATCCACAGCCCCGGGCAGTGGCTCAACTGCACCGTGCTCCAGCTGGCCCAGGCTCTGGCCAGCCCCTTCGGGGTGAACGTCACGGCCGAGGGCGACGTGGGCGCGCCCATTGCCAGCTTCAAGCTCGAGGAAGGCGAGACCGCCTTCGAGGCCCTGGACCGCGCCCTGCGCCAGCGGGAGCTCATGGCCTGCCCGGACGGCAAGGGCGGCATGGTGCTGCTCAAGGCCGGAGCGGGCACAGCCAGCGGCAGCCTGCGGCAGGGGGAGAACATCCTTTCGGCCGAGGGGCAGTTCGACATGGCCGACCGTTTTTCCGACTACATCGTCAAGGGCCAGAAGCCCGGCACGGACAAGGGCTGGGGCAAGGATGCCTGCGCCGTGCGCGGCCAGTACCGCGACCAGGCCGTGCAGCGTTACCGGCCCATGCTGATCCGGGCCGAGCAGTCCGGGGACAGCAGCAACGCGCACCAGCGGGCCGCATGGGAATGCAGCGTGCGGGCCGCCCGGGCCGTGACCGTCACGGCCACGGTGCAGGGTTTCCGGCAGCAGGGCGTGGGGCGGGAGCAGTCCGGCCCCCTCTGGCAGCTCAACCAGATGGCCGATGTGGATCTTCCCTATCTGCGCATCAGCCAGCGCCTGCTGGTGGCCGGGGTGGAGTTCCGGCGTGACGCCACGTCAGGCAGTACCACCCGCCTCACCCTGCGCGACCCGGCCGCCTTCAAGCCCGAGCCCAAAAAAGAGGAAAAGGGCGGCTCCGGCAGCGGTGGCGGCGATGCCAAAATGGAGAAGGAAGTGGACCTGCAGACCCGCCTGGCTCAAGACGCCGCGGCACGGCAAAAGGCCATCAAATGAGCGACCGTCAAACTATCCGTCTTCTGGAGCGATTGTCCCGCCGCATGCGCAACATCGTGGCGCGTGGCGTCATCTCGCTGGTGCGCGATGCCCACAAATGGCAGTCCACCCAGCTGGAGCTGCTGGACGGCGAGGTCCTGGACGATGCCGAGCGTGCCCAGCAGTACGGTTTTTCCTCCGTTCCCCACGCCGGGGCCGAGGCTGTGGTGCTGTTCGTGGGTGCGGATCGCTCGCATCCCGTGGTGCTGGCCGTGGATGACCGGCGCTACCGCGTGCAGGCCCTCAAGGACGGCGAGGTGGTGATCTACACGGACGAAGGCGACCGCATCCACCTCAAGCGCGAGCGCACCATCGAGGTGACCACCAGGCATTTTGTGGTCAAGGCCGAGGATGACGTGCGCATCGAGACCAAAAATTTCAGCGTCCAGGCCGACCAGAGCGTGCAGGTAGAGACCGCCAGTACACGGTTTGCCACCGGGGCGCTGGCTTTTGGCGGCCAGGGCGGCGGCGCCGTCACGGCACAGCTCACCGGCGGCATCGTGGCTTCGCAGGATCTGCAAAGCAATGGCGGTGCCGTCTCCCTGAACCGGCATGTGCATACGGGCGTACAGGCCGGGAGCGATACGACGGCCAGCCCCGTGGGAGGATAGCATGGATATCTGTCTGCATTTTGACCATGAGAACGGCCTGTTCGACGCTCTGCTCTCCGGGCCGCTGGCCGACCTGCAGGGCGACGATGGCCTGATGACGGCGGTGATCATCTCTCTGTTTACGGACGCACGGGCACATGACGACGATCCCCTGCCCGATGAGCGTGTGGGCGTGTCCAGCGACCGGCGAGGCTGGTGGGGAGACTGCCTGCCCGATGCCCAGGGCGAGCAGACGCTGGAGAGCATCGGCTCCCGGCTCTGGCTGCTCTGGCGGGAGAAAGATCTGGACAGCGTGGTGGCCCGTGCCCGGCAGTATGCGGAAGAGGCGCTGGCCTGGCTGACCAGGGAGGGGCATGTCAGCTCCCTGAGTGTCAGCGTGGAGCGTGTGCAGCCAGGGCACCTGGGTATCAGTGTGGCCGTGCAGCCCTCCGGCAGCGATGCCCCGGGCCGCGAGTGGCGTTTCACCTACGATTATCAGCAAGCCCAGCCGGTAAGCGTCCGGCTGGAGGCATAGGAGGCTGCCATGGCTTGGGACCGTCCGACCCTCACCAGTCTGCACGAGCGCATCGCCCGTGATTTTTCTGGCCGCCTGCTGGATGGCGCCACGCTGCTCCGCCGCTCCGTGCTGGCGGTGCTGGCAAAAGTCTGGGCCGGGGCCTGTCATACACTGCACAGCGTGCTGGCCTGGCTCTACCTGCAGGTTTTTGTGGACACGGCCGAGGGCGAATACATGGAGCGCTGGGCCGGGGTCTGGAACCTCTCCCGTCTGCCTGCCGCCGCGGCCGCGGGCGACGTGGTCTTCGCCGGACAGGACGGCGCCGTGATTCCGGCCGGGACCCTGCTGCAGCATCAGGCCAGTGGGCTGCAGTATGCCCTGGAGGACAGGGCTGTCATCGCCGACGGCAGCGCCCTGGTGCGCGTGATCGCCGTGGAGACCGGCGCCGCCGGTAACCTGGACGCCGGGGAACAGCTGCAGCTGCTCTCTCCCATCGCCGGTGTGGAGAGCGTGGCCGTGGTGCAGACAGGGGGATTGACGGGCGGCGCGGATGCCGAGAGCGACGATGCCCTGCGTGCCCGGGTGCTGGAACGCCTGCGCCAGCCGCCCCGCGGCGGCAGCATGGCTGACTATGTACGCTGGGCCAGGGAGGTGCCGGGCGTGACCAGGGCCTGGTGCTATCCCATGCATATGGGCATCGGCACCGTGGGCGTCTGCTTTGTCTGTGACGCCCAGGAGGACCCGTTCCCCTCGGAAGAGATGGTGCAGCGCGTGCAGGAGCACATCGAGCCACTGCGCCCGGCCACGGTCAAAGAACTGGCCGTGTTCGCCCCCGAGCCGCTGGATGTGACCGTGCGCCTGCGCATCTCTCCGGACACGGAGGCTCTGCGCGACGCTGTCCGGGCCGAGATCGAGGACGTCTTTTCCCGTGAGGGCGCTCCGGACAGCGTGCTCTACCGCTCACATATTGCCGAGGCTGTGTCCCTGACCCCCGGCGAGCAGGATCATGAACTGCTGGAGCCTGCCGAGGACGTGGTGGTGCCTGCGGCCTACCTGCCGCGGCTCACGCAGGTGGTCTTTGAAGGCGAGGTGGAGAGCCATGCCTGAGACTGATCTGCGCGCCCGCTCCGCTGCCGACTACCTGCGCATGCTTCAGCACCTGCTGCCGCAGGGCCAGGCCTGGACCCGTGCTCCGGGCGCCGTGCTGACCGCGGTGCTGCAGGCTTCGGCGGATGAGCTGGAGCGCCTGGATATGGCCATGCGCCTGCTGCTCATGGAGATCCTGCCCACAAGCGCCATCGCCGGGCTGGAGGACTGGGAGCGCGTCCTTGGCCTGCCTGATTCCTGCCTGCCCGCCGGGACCACCCTGCAGGAGCGCCGCAGCGCCGTGCTGGCAAAACTGCGCGACGAGGGACGTCAGGATCTGGCCTACTGGTACGGCGTGGCCGACTCGCTGGAGTACGACGTGACCATCGAGGAGCACTGGCCTTTCTGCTGCGGCATCCACCAGTGCGCTGACCCGTCCGGCCTGACACCGGAGGAGATCCAGGCCCATCCCGAGATCGGCTATCTGGCCGTGCCGGAGATCCGCTGGTGGTGGAACGTCATCGTCCACGGCGACCGGCTGCTCCGCTTCCGCTGCGGCGAGAGCCTGTGCGGTGAGCTGCTCATGGACTGGCGCGCCGCCGCCTCCCTGGAGTGCGTCATGCTGCGCGACAAGCTGGCCCACACCCTGCTGACCTTTACCTACCAAGAAGGAGAATAGCATGAAATACAATCCCCCCGCCGGATCCCAGGACCCCGATGCCAAGTACGTCACCGGCCAGCCCGGCAAGGTCCGCGGCAGCGCCGTGCCTGCCGAGGCCGTGGAACATCCCCAGCGCGAGATCGTGGAGGTCATCAAAAAGGCCGGGCTCACCCCCAGCGCTGATGCCCTGAACCAGCTTTATGAGGCCATTCTCAAGATCATCGGCGTGCAGGCCCCTGTGGCCAGCAAAACCGAGACTGGTCTGGTGCAGATCGGTGATGGTCTGAATATCACGCCCGAAGGGCTGCTTTCCGTGCTGGTGGCGACGCTGGAGCAAAACGGCATCATGCGGCCCGACGGCACCACCTGCACTGTGGAAGATGGCGTGCTGAAGGTGGTGCTGCAGCAGAGCTACGACTACATGGAAGCATGGCGCAAGTCGTGGATCGGCGTGCCCCGTTACTGGCGCAGTACGGAACTGCCCGACAACCATTGTTGGGCCAATGGCGACCTGATCTACTTCAACGACTGGCCGGAACTCAAGGAAATCTACGAGGCCGGAGGGTTCGAGGGCATGCTCATGGGCTGGGATGCCGATGTGGAGACCCAGAAAGCCAACCTTGGCAAGTGGCGGCCCAATGCCGCTATCCCTACGGGATTGTACACTCCTGCCCTGAGCGGACAGTTTTTCAGAAATTGGGGGCAGGGGGGCGATACCGCCGGGGGCTACAATAAACCGGGGGTCCCAAATATTTCTGGTGCCGTTAATGCCGATGGATCGTATGGAAGCGGAAGCTCCGGGGCATTTTATCGCTCTGGCACCTCAGATGCCCCGAACGGACAAAACCGGCAGGCGGCTATGACGTATATGGATGCATCTCGTTCCAGCAGCATCTACGGAGCATCCCCCACAGTCATGCCCGCCAGCGTGAATCAGCCGGTCTGCCTATACCTGGGCAGACCGGCCTAGATAGATCACAAGCGGCTGCCAGACGTGGGGAGGAACATTTTCTTGGCCGGTAGGAACGACCGATGCTGCGGAGAACCTGACGGAATCATTGCGATTTGAGCCGTTATTGTTGGTAGTCGAGCTTTGAGAGCCTGTGTAGGAGAATGCTCCGCCGACCCCCTTGATCCCGGCGTAGTCGATACCAAATGTCCCCGTGATATTCCTGATTTCATCACGGCCCCATCCTCCGGCCTCTTTGCCACTTTCCTGCCCCCAATTTCTGAAAAACTTTTTTCAACCAGTAATATCAAAATATTATAGGAGAATATCATGGAAAAGGTGATGTATATGTTTGATCCTCTAACCCATGAATATCAGGGATCCCGTCCTGCTCAACGAGTGGGAGATAAAACCATTATGGAAAGCGCCTATGCCACTGCCACACCTCCGCCCGACGTCATCCCCGAGGGGAAGGTCGCTCGCTGGACGGGGACCCAATGGGATCTGGTTGAAGATCACCGCCAGCATCTGGACAGCACGGGGACCAAGCAGGGCGGCACGCCCTACTGGCTGCCGTCCGAAGGTGACGACTGGCAGAGCCCGCCCCGCTATACTGAAAATCTAGGACCGTTGCCTGCCGGGGCGATGACGGCGCGCCCGGAAAAGCCGCTTTCCGTCGTCCGGGAAGAGAAGGAGCACGAGATCCGGTCCGCCTGTGATGCGGCCATCATTGCCAGCCTCACCATGCCTGCGGTCCGTCCTTCCGCCACTGAGGTGTCCGTGGCTGCGGCCTCCCTTGCGGCCGTGGATCCTGATGGACCGGACACGCTGCTGGCCTTGCATGCGGCCCGCCGTGATGAACTTCTGGCCCTTGTCCGGGCTGCTGACAGTATCGCTGCCGTCCAGGCGGTCGAGGTCTCCTATGCGATCTGATCCTGATGACCGGTCCCGCGGCCAGGGTGTGCCGTTCGAGCGCGTGCGGCGAATCACCGGCTACCTGGTAGGCACGCTGAAACGTTTCAACAACGCCAAGCGGGCCGAAGAACGGGATCGCGTCAAGCATGCAACGGGAGGTGCTCTGGATGACAAGCAATGACGGGCCCGGCAGCTCCGGCCGTATCATCGAGGACCAGTACATCACGGCGCCCATAAGTTCCGGGGGTGACGGCATCACCGTCTATGGCAGCGATGGGCCTGTGCTCATCCGCCGCTGTGTGGTGGATCTGGGCAGCTGGCCGCTGGAGAGGCTCGACGAGGGCCTCTCCGGGGTGGACGGGGCCCGGGCCGTGGTGAGCGAGACCCGCGTGGCCAGGGTGGGCAAGGGCATCCTGTGGGGCAACGGCGATTACCCGGAGACGGACCCAGGCGCGGAGCTGGTGCTGGAGGACTGCATCGTGCGCGACATCGGCCGCCGCGCTCCAGAGGCGCAGGATGGCGTGCGCGTGCTGATGCGCCGCTGCGTGATCCGCAACTGGGGCGTCCGCAGTCGATTCACGGTGCGGGCCTTCGCGGCATGGGCGCATGACGGGGCCAGCATCCGGGCCGAGGACTGCGTCTTCTGGCAAGATCATTTTCTGCAGGCAGGGCTGCGCGGGCTGGTCGTGGATCTGGCAAACTGGATCGGATGGGCCTGGAACCGGCGGGACCTGAACCCCCTGCACTGGCTCCTGCCGGGGGTGTGCCGCGGCCTGACCTCCAGCCAGGGCGGCACGGCCAGTGCCAGTCGTTGCTGGACGAATCGCTGGTGGATTAGGCTGCAGGGGCATCGAGGCCCCAGGATGTCCAAACGGGAGGCCTTGGCCCTCATGGCGGAATTGGAAGGCAGGCTGCTTTGACGGTAGGGACATTCCCCCGCATAGTACCCGAAAGGAGAGGTACTATGCCTGTGATTTTTTTGCCGTATAAGAAAAAACCCTGGATCTGCAAATTTCAGGAACCATGGAGCGGACGTCCGCGCGTCCGCTCCTTCCATAGCGAACAGGAGGCGCTGGACTTCGAGAGGGTCCAGCGCCTTATTTTTGAGCGGGAGAAAGCCCTGGTGCGCCGGGCCAGATACAAAGGCCGCCAGCCGAAGAAGACGCTCACTGTGGCCGAGTTGCTGTCAGCCTATATCGAGGCCCGGCAGAGCCTGTCCACGCGGACGACGACGGCCATACAGCACCTCCGCAGTTTTGCGGACATCTACGGGCACCGAAAAGCGCACTGCATCAGCGTGGACGACGTGCTGGCGTGGATGGAGATAATGCGCCAGCGCGGGGCTGGCGCCGCCACGGTCAGCCGAAGGGCGGCTATCCTCAAGGGGGCATGGGCATGGGCTTGCCGCAGCCGACATTTGAACAGCAACGCACTATCCGTGCTGCGCATCCCCACCGTGCGCTCGCAGCGCATCGACCCTCCCACGTTGCAGGAGGCCCGGCGTCTGTACGCTGTGGCTGCGGAGCATGTGCAGCGGGTGATTGCTCTGGGCATGGGTATGGGGCCGCGCATCGGCCCCAGCGAGCTGTTCCGTCTGCGCTGGCTGGACGTTGATCTGGATAGCCGCCTGATCCGCATGCCCAATGCCCGCAAGGGCGCTGAGTTCGAGGCCCGGAGCATCCCTGTCCGTGATGATCTGCTGCCCCTGCTGCGGCGCTGGCAGCAGGGGCAGCAGCAGGCGTGGAGTTCGTCATCCACTATCGTGGCCGTCCGGTGCTTTCCATCAGCAGGGCATGGCACAACGCCCTGCGCAGAGCCGGGATCGGCCGACGCCTCCGCCCCTATGATCTGCGCCATGCGTTCGCCTCTCACGCCCTGGATTACGGTGCTGACCGTAAATGCGTCGCGGAGGTGATGGGGCATAAACACGAAGGGATGCTTCTCCAGATCTATCAGCATACGCTGCTGCGCCAGCGCCGCCGGGCCGTCAACGCGGGGCCTGGACTGGGAATAAAAATCAAAAAAAATGAATAAAATCAGCAAGAAAAGACTTGCAACCCATCTGGGAAAGAGCGAACACACAGACATGCCGAATGGCAAAAAACAATAAAATACAAGAGGTTGCAAAATGTTCCTGCCTGAAGTTGAAGCCAAGATGAAAGAATGCCCTTTTTTGGGTGGACAGTGCAAAGGAAGGGCCTGCATGGCTTGGAAGCCCGCTGACGCGAGCGATAGGGAGAATCCCTTCCGGGCGGCCGCATGCGCCGAGATCTACCGCGACGCGAATGGGGAAAAATGCGATGGCAACTGCAGGAGCTGCAAATATGGCCCTGGATGCTGTGCCCTCATCTACCCTGAGACGCCCATCCAGAGAGCGAGAAGGGGATCGTAGAATCGTGGGGGGCTCTCCCCCCCCACTCAGAGCTATCTTCTGGAGGTCATAAATGCTGGAATCTCAGAACCCGTGGTATGGTTTTTTGGATCCGTGGGAGAGCCCGCAGAGGTCGCTTGGCCGATTGCCTTGACCCTCATCACGGAGGCTACGCACTGCGATGAGGCCGAGGTCAGGGATTTTTTGGATAGCCGCCATGGCCGCCAGTTTGCCGATACCGTTCGCTGTTATCTTGATCGTGGCCATGCACTCGAGCAGGCCGTGGCCGAGGCTGTGGCCGAATGGCAGGGATATCGTGTGGGCAATGCCACGCGCCGGGCATACGGCATCCCCGACGGAGCTGACTACCTCACAGGCATGGTGCTCACCTGTGCATGCTAAGGCAGGCAACCTCTTTTTCCCCGCTCAGGCGGGGATTTTTATTTTTAAGAATTTCCTGGTTCAAGAACCAGTTCTTGCAGCCTATAAAAGTCTGTGCTAGGCCATCGGCGGGCGCATCCTCCTAAAGGAGGGTACTCCCATGAAACACTTCCTCCGGGACGTGCTGGCTGCCTTTGTGGCCGCCGTCCTTGCGGCCTTGGTGATTCGCTTGTTGAACCTCTAAGACGCAAGTAGCCCGGTAGGAGGTGCAACTCTTACCGGGCCAAAACTTGCGATCCAGTTAATCGCGGGGGATGTGCCCACGGCGGCGGGTGTTAGCGCACCTGCCGCCTTCTTTTTTTCTAGCCATTCCCACGCCACTTGGCAAGCCCCGAAAAACGGCGCTACAGGCTGGACGGATCTTTTTTCCCCTTCAGACAGGCCAGCACCCCCGCGATGAAATCTTCCGGGGGCATTTTATCATGGGTACAGGCCTCCCAGTCCGGCCAGAGCTCCTCGCACTCTCTGTCCAGCCAGTCGGCGATATCGGCCGCAGAAGATGCCAGGGCTCCCTTGACCAGCGGGTGGCCTGATTCCAACAATCCCACGATGGTTTTGGCACGTCCCTTTTCCGGCAGGGGATTACTGAGGCTTTCACAGAAGGCGGCGACCATTTCATCAAGCCCCCCATGCCGCAGGGCGAACGCCATGCAGGGATGCTCCTGGTGCATCGTGTCGAACAGGCGCACCACAGCCACGGGATGCTTGGACTCACACTGCTGGAAAAAGCACTCCTCAATAGCCTCTGTCAGCAGCTCATGATCTGCAAGGGGGGCCACTCCCACCAGAACATCCAGCCTGTCCAGGGCAGCCTTGCCGCACGATGTCGCATCGGTTGCCTTCTCAAAGGCAGCCTGATAGCGCTCATAATTTTCAAAAACGCCGAAACCTTCGTTTTCCTGCACGTCAAGGCAAAAAGGACAGTCCGGCTCCGCAGGCTGTCTGACGTTTTTTGCAGGAGCCTTGATGGGGGGCGTTTTGTCCGGCACAGGCACTTGGGGAACAGCATATTTTTTGCGCTGCCGGATGAGCCAGACCACACCAAGGACGACAAGCAACAGTAAGACAGTTTCCATAGTCGTTTCCCTAAGTTAAAATCTGGCTAGATATCCAGGAATATGTTGCTTTTCAGCGTATAATCTTTGCACATGAGGACAACAGGGTGGGCTTTTGCTATTTGGCTTTGCGAAGATCGTCGTAAAGCGGCCTGTCCACAAAGATTGACTGCAATGTGCCATCTTTGTCCATTTGGCCGACAGCCACCGGCTTGCACATCCCCTGCACAAAGAACTTGCCGTAATGAATCTTGTTGCACAGCAGCAGTGCCGCATTGCCTTTGTTGACTTTGGCCAGATCCAGACCGTTCGTGTCCTCAAAATAGGCGTGGAAAAGTCCCTTGAGCTTCATGCAGGGTAGATCCCTGCCGTCAGAGTAAGTCCCTGTGGGGGAGTAGCGCTGCTGGCCGAGGCTATCCACCTCGCCCCAGACAAGAATCTCTTTGGCGGACAATTCCTTTTCGGCAGCAAACTGATTGCCCTCAAAACTGTCCATGAGCAGTTTCGGTGAATATTCGCTGATGCCGGATGGCCACACATTGGGCTTGGGGGCTTCCTTGGGCTGTTGTGCCGCTTTGCCTTTTCCGCTGAAGGCATTTTTGATCATGCTCATGCCTCCGTACAGACCACAGGCGCTACCGCCCCAGACGGCAGCCTGCAAATCGGTCAGCTCTTTGCCGAATTCTTTTTTGTACTTGGCCTTCATGTATTCCACCAAGGCTTTTGTCTCCGCCTCATCCAGCGGCATGGCGTAAGGCTTGCTGCCGGACTGCTCCACGGCGGCTGCCATCTTTTGCATAAGCTGCTGGCCGTCGGTCTGGGCATGGCCAAGGCAGGGGAATAACAACAAAGAGACAGCCAACGCACAAATTTTCTTGAGCCGCATCATTTTCCCTCCCTTACTTGGAACGCAGGTACTGCAAGATGGCGGGCATGCCGATGATAATATCACCAATGGCCCACATTTTCAGTCCGGCCTGAAACGCCAGACGATTCTGCCTGCCCACCTCGGGGTGATCCCAAAAATTGATCATCGGCCCTACGGTGAGCAATGCATATAGCAGCATAAACACGTTAAACAGTACGAACAAAAACCAGAACAGCTTCGCCCAGAAACGGCTCCGGGATGAGGTGATAGGATAGCCACAGCGGGGACAGGTTCCTGCCTCGCTGCTGATCTCGCGTTTGCATTCCGGACAAAGGACAAGCGCCATTTATTTTTCTCCATCAGGCCTATCATATTCGACATACTCATACGAAGAGTATATATCGAGCCAATATTTTTGGAATTTACAACGTAATTCTTCTGGAATACCAATTGATTCCTGTAAATAATTCAATGAAACTAATGCTAATATGTTATCAATAAATGGTGAGCGATGTCGTATATCATTCAGAATATCCATATATTCTTGATTGGTTGGATGAACAACAGATGAACGTAAATCACTAATCAACGCCCCTATATTTTTTTTGTATTGAGAAAATATTTGTCTCAAATAGTTTTTGAGAGCATCAAAAGCATATTCGTCAATACATTCATCATATTTTTTCTTAGTGCTATACTCTTTTATATTCGCTATATGTGCGATAGCGTCTATATTAGATGCTACTGTAAATTTTGATGAGATTCCAATTCTTTGATTATATGTAATTTTATCCAATATATTAGCAAACACCGTATAGTTATCAAAAAATTTTACCAAGATATCACTAAAGTCATGTTCTATATCCCTGTATGAAAATAACTCTTCAAATGCATAGCCCTTACGAGCAAGAGTATCATCAATCATATTTTTTTTCATTTCTGGTTGAAATAGAAATGGGTGACTAGAATATCCAGAATATTCATTGGAATCTTTTTCTTCCAAACAAAGAGAAATCGTCATAGGTCCTGTTGGCACACCCGTTAATACAAATATAAATTGAGCTATTTTTCTTATACAAATATAAAATGAATTAATGTCAACACATTTTATTGTATTGCTGACATGTATCAGAGATTTACTCCTGACAGTATAAACATCTAGATACTTCTTCTCTTCCTTAAGAGCATTATCAATTATCCTGCTAATTCTCCTATGTTCATCAATATTACGGCTAAAAACATAATTTATTAAGAGTCCATATTCAGGTTTATCATATATAGAGAACGAAATATCGTCATTTATCTTAGTTGAGATTATGTTATTTTCAATATTTTTATTCAAAAATATTTTTCCAAGATAAAATTCTTCCCATGAATTAAAAACAACATCAAATCCCGTAATGGACATTTTTTGTGGAAAGCAAGTATCAAAAATAATATAACAGGCTGAAAAATAAAAAGTTTTATTAAATTCCGTTATAAATTTTCGTGAGAGAAAGCACTTGCAAAGTGTTGCACACTTACCATCAGAAAAAGCTGCCCTCACATAAAAAGGCTGCATACTATCTTCACATGTAAATAATGGCTGATCACAGAAGCAATTTATGCTACCTGTGATACCATCTTCAGGAGAATATTTAATTTCTCCACCATAATAGCCTTCTACATCATCTATTGTGAAAACAGCAGACTCTGAAAAACTATCATATAAATTATATTGCTTTACTGCCAGCATAGCTTTCCCTACTGCCGCCACCCTACAAATGGGCAGCACTGTCGCCAATACGGGCAGGCGCGGCCTTGGGGGCGCCTGCGTGCCCTTCCTTCTGCCTGGTCAGCAGCTCATCCTGCAACTGGATGATCTTTGCCTGCGCCGCCAGCAGCTTTTCCTGCAAGTCCTGGATCTGGCGGCTGTCGGCCACCGACTCCCGCTTCTCCCCTTCCGCCCGTGCGGCATCCACGATGTAAGTCAGCACATCGCCCCAGGTCCCGCCCGCTTCGGCGGCCATGGCTTCGGCTGCGGCCGCGATCTCCTGCAGGGGCACCGGCCTGTCCAGGGGCGTGCCATGCCCGATGAGCATGGGGCCTTCCCCAAAATACAGCCATTGCCGCGACAGGCGCGGAAAGGCCTCCAGCATGGTGGGCAGCAGCGGCCACAGGTTGTGCTGGCGCTTGGCGCTCAGATAGGCGTGGAAGGTGCGGTACTGGACCCCAATCATCTCCGCGAATGCGGGCAGGCCGCCGAAAAATTTTCCCGCCGCCGTAACACGCTCGTATAATTCAGAATTATTTGTTCTGTTCATTTTCATCTCTGAATCTGCGTTGACAAATATGTATGAATCATACATATTTTCCCCACATACATACACATTCAATATCCCCGCCGAACAAAAAAGAGGATTTTATGCAGCAGTTTATCTTAACCCCCACAGGCAGGCAAGAGCAGCGCTTCCTCAAGCTCAAGGTCTGGATGCTGGAGCACGGCATCACCTTTGAATCTATTGGAAAATTCCTCGGCATATCTGGCCGTTCCGTCAGCAAGAGCTTGCGTAACGAGCGCATGCCCGTGCGGCATCACCGTGTCCTGCGCTACCGGCTGGACATCCCCGTGGAGCTCCTGCCCAGGGCCGAGGATGTGCCCACCGGCCCCAAGCCCCGCACGCGCTGATCCGCGCCATTGTCTCCGCATATCGCATTTTCGATGAATGAACCAGCAAACAATAACGAGATTTTCGCATGAACCGTCCTCCCTATCCTTCGCTGACGGCCGTGGTCCACGGCATGGTCAAGGCGGCCCCCTCTGGCCTGGATGCCCGCACGGTGGCGGACCTGGTAGGCAAGCCCTACGCCACCCTGATGAGCGAGCTCTCGCAGCAGCCCGGCCACAAGCTGGGCGCGGAGCTGCTCCTGCCGCTCATGGACGTCTGCGAGAGCGATCTGCCGCTGGTCTTCCTGGCCAGGCAGCGCGGCGGTGCCTTCGTGCCCCTGCGCCTCCCGGATGGCGGGCCGGTGCAGCTTGTCACGGGCCTGAGCGTCAGCATCCGCGAGTTCGGGGAATTCGCCGTGGCGGCGGCGGAGCAGATCGCGGACGGCAAGATCACGGCGGAAGAGCTGCAGGACATGCGCCGCCTGAGCCACGAGGCCGTGGAGGCCATCATGCAGCTGGTGGCGCTGGCGGGCGAGGTCCATGACCGCCAGCGATCCCCCGAATAACAAAAAAGGCCCCGGGCGCTGGTACCGCCCGAGGCCTGAACCCTCACAAAGGAGAGTACTATGTCCCAAGAACTGTATGCAAAGCCCGCGGCCCCTGTCAAGACAGCCAGCTATCTGGTGCGCCTGCGCGGCCTGCCGCCCCAGCGCCTGAGCATGACCCATCGTGCCCTGCTGGCATTCCTGCAGCAGGCCGGACAGCGCCGGGCAGCAGCCGTGGCGTAGGAGGAAGCATGGGCGCTCTGTCTCCTGAAGAACGGGCAAAACTGCGGGCCGTGGCGGATATGATCCCCGACCTGCCGGAACTGCGCCAGGCACAAAAGTGCAAGGTGGCCATCTCTGTCCTGTTCCATGTCCTGCGCGTCTGGAAGCCGATTTTTGAAAAGGCCGCTCCGGAGCAATACGCAAAGATCTGCAAGTGGCTGGCAGTTGTGGCCACGGGATACGCTGCCCGCGCCAAAAGGCGGCGCGAGGTCGAGTATGCGCTGGAAAAAATGGAGAACCGCCTGCGCCCCTACCTCAAAAAAAACAGGGCTGCCGCCTGAGCGCCGGGCTTTTCTGGCCTGCGCCATGCTGGCGGCGGCCCTGACCCTGATGGACGATGCCAGAGCCACCTGTCCGCTCTATGCCCGCACGGGCGCATGGCGCTATGCCTGCCAGACAACGGACACACTGGTGACGGCTCTGATGCGTGCCTTCCCGGGCTGCGATGAGCGCGGGACGGAAATATATTTTGACCTTACGAGGTGAGTATGGACGACGATATCTCCCCCTTCATCGGCCAGAAACGCGCCGATATCCTGCGCGGCGTCAAGGAGTTCATGGACCGGGGCAAGCAGGAAGGCGCCCGCGGGATGATCTGCGTGATGATCGCCTTCGGGGATGCTGCAGAATCGCACCTGAGCTTCCGCTCCGCGTCCGGAGCGCTTTGCATGTCCGAGGTGGCGGAGTTCGGCGCGCTGGCCCTGGGCGAGATCGTGGCGCATCTCAAAAAAGCCCCTCTCGCCGACGATATCCTTCCCCGGCAGTAGGAGGTCCGTATGTCTACCCTGTTGATGGATGCATCCCTCGCCAGGCAGGCCGTGCGTCACTTTGGTCTGGATGCCCAGCTGCAGATCCTGCAGGAAGAACTGGCCGAGGCCATCGTGGCCATCAGTCACCTGCGCCGCGGCCGCTGCGGCTCCCGTGAGGACGTGGTGGATGCCATCGGCGACGTGCTGGTGATGATCGACCAGTTGCGCACCGAGCCCTTCATGGCCGATGAGCTCGACGTCAGTGTCGCGCTCAAGTGCGAACGCCTGCGCGCCCTTCTGCCAGCGGAGCCCGTCTCCGGAGAGGATCCGGCATGAACAGCGCTCCGGTGACCTGCCCCCGTCTGGGGCGCGTCATCAGCTCCGGGGAGTGCTGTGGCATCATCTGCAGCACTCCCTCCCGACAGGAGCTGGGGCTCTGCCTGGCCTGCCCCGTGGGGCAACGTCTGGCCATGACATGCCCCTTTTACATCAAGATGCACGCTGTCCCTGACCAGGGAGCGACCCGTCCTGCCGAGGCGGCCCTGCGCGAGGTTTTGCGCTTCGTGCTCCCCCGTTACAAGACGGATCGCAGCTTCGGCTTCAAATTTTTGTCTGTTGTCGCCCAGGCACAGTTCCACTGGCACGGCCGCCCCGAAGATCTGGAGGAGGCCGCCCGCGACGCCGGGCTTACCATGCGCAAGCGCCCGTGGGGCATCGCCCGCGATGCGGCGCTGACGCGCTTTGTGGAGGTGAGATCATGAGTAATGTCACCCAGATTCCCGATCCGCCCCAGCTGAAGGTGCTGGGCTGCTTCCTGAGCCAGCTTCCTCCCATGATCGCCAGGAAGGAGGTCAAGTATTTCACCGGCGGTGCCATCAGCCCCAAGAGCGTCTCTAACGATGACTATCTGGGGAATGGCCCCAAGTTCCGCATGAAGATGGGCGACGCTGTCGTCTACCCGACGGCCTTCTTCCTCGCGTATCTTGAAGCCAAGGGAGTGAAGCTCATTGTTCCCCCGTCCCTGTAACCAGCTTTTGCCGGGCCAGCTCTGCCTTGGCCAGGGCGGCCCGGCGCTTGTCCATGTCGCAGATATGGAGATAGATCTCCGTGGTCGTGACACTGGCGTGGCCCATGAGCGTCTTCAGGGCATAAATGTCCAGTCCGGCCTCCAGCATCCGTGTGGCGAACGTGTGCCGCAGGCTATGCCAGACCACCCGGTTGCGCGGATCGGTGACACCATCATTGAAACCGAGCTTGTCCATGATGCGCCGCATGGCCCTGTTGAGGCCATTGGCATCACGCTCTCTGCCGTCCGGCCCGGGAAAAAGAAAACCTGTCTTGAGCCTTCCCAGACGCTCGCGCAGCATGTTGAGGCTTTCGGGATACAGACGCCCCGCTCTGAGGATGCGCGTTTCCCCTCCCTTCGTGGAGCGCAGGCTGTCTTTGGCCCCTACCAGTACGCGGATCGTCCCGCTGTCGGCATCGCAGCTTTCGCAGCGCAGGTTGACCAGCTCTCCGGCCCGCAAGCCCGTGTCCAGCGAGAAAAGGATCATGTCATGCATTTCGCCATATTCCTCGCGCCGCCCACGAAAGGCCAACAGCTCTGTGATCTCCGTGTCGCTCAGGACACGCAGTCGGCGGCTGTCTGTCTTGGGCAGGACGATGGCGCGGTTGCGGCGGCTCAGGATAGCCGGATTCGTGCCGCTGAACAGCATGGTGCCTGGCGCTCCGGGAGCAGGCGTCTCCAAGGCAAAATTGAAGACCTCGCGCACTGTCTTGAGGATGTGCAGGACGGTCTGGGCAGACAGGCAGGCGCCGGGCGTATTTTTGTTGCGCCCGGAGAGGGGTCTTTTGGCGGACACGATCCGGCCCAGCTCCGCCACGTCCTGCGGCGTGATGTCCTTGGCGGGCACATCTCCAAGGACAGGCAGTATGTGCATCTCCAGGATCTGGCATACCTGAGCGCCGCTGGCTCGATTCTGAAGGCACCAGCGTCCGTAATGCTCTGCCAATTCACGGAAAGTCAGCCCTTCGATTCTTGCCCTGCTGGCCAGCTGGGCCTCGCGCTGCTTCTGCTCCTCCGCCATGGCCCTCATCTCACGCAGGCTCTGCGGGCGCTTTCCTGTGCGGATGTTCTCCTTCAGCTCCCGCAGCAAGGCGACGGCCTTGGCGACCGTCCATCCTTCACTGGTCCAGCCCAAAGACTCATGGATGCGCTTTCCCTCTCCAGCCCGGTAACGGATGGAAAGGCAGCGGTCAGGTCCACGGCCATGCTTCCGCGTAGGATGCTCCCGGAACAGTACCCCTTCTTTCCCGGGGATCGTCTGCCATCTGTATTTGTCACCCATCTGTCACCCACCTTATTAGATTTCAAGGGCTCTTATGGGCAAACCATAGAAGGAGTTATCTTGAAAAATCAAGGTATCAAGTACAGTTGGGCAACGTTGGGCATATCTCTCGACTTTCTCCTAAGCAGTAGGCCGCAGGTTCGATTCCTGCCGGGCGCACCAAATAAAATCAATGGGATACCGGCAAAAACGGTGTCCCATTTTTTTTGGCTTTGCGACCATTTTGCGACCATCCTGCGCGCGTTCTGCGTCGCGGGTCTGAATAAGTTTGCGGCGCTATTGGCAGCAATTTGCGCGCGTATTGACAGCGATCTTGCTGTAAGCTGTCACGCAATTTGAGAATCTCCGTCACGCGATTTGAGAACGGCGCTCGGCACTTTTTCATAGTTAGCACAGTTGTTATATAAAGACTTTCCCGAACACAAAGGGGCGTAGGTACCGTGTCGAAAATGACACACCCACGCCCCTTATGTTCTTTTTTTGACTACTGCCCCAGCCTGTTTTGCCCACGGCGGGTTCGAACGTGGCCGCACGGGGGCCTGCGGACTGGCGCAGCGCTCCCCTGGACCAGGCGGGCCTTGCCAGCGGATCTTCGGTATCTGGTGGACACAGCCGTCTTCCCCTGTTGCCTTTTCGTCTGCTGGCCGATGGATACGAATGTGCTCCGGCAGCATGACATGGCCCTGAAACAGCCCCGCCCGGAATGGGAAAAAACACAGAAGACGAAAAAAGCGGCCAGCCTGTTACAGCTGACCGCTTGCGTTTTTTGTGGTGCGCCCGAAGAGATTCGAACTCCTGGCCTACAGGTTCGTAGCCTGTTGCTCTATCCAGCTGAGCTACGAGCGCGTTGTGAAAAGCTATGTATAGCAATCGCCCTGTCCTGTCAAATACTTTCGCGCAAAAAATCATTTTTTGTGCGAAAGCCGCTGCCTGCCTTCCGGCTTTCGGTATGGCAGAAGGTGCAAGGCAGTCCCTTTCCCCGCACTCGCTGCCACCGGGCAGGGAGCAGCACCGCAGGCCAGGACAGCGAATATGCCCGGCAAAAAACGGAGCGGTGATCGATGGAAGTAACGTCCCCGCAGCGCCGCCGCAGGGATCGCCCCGGCAGCCAGAGCCACAGACTGCGTAGGCAGGACGACAGGAGTGTCTTTTTGATGCGAGGCCGCGCCGCCCCCCTGCATCACAGGCACAGGCCCCACACAGCAAAGAACACATTCCAGATTTAGGGAACAAAAAACGGGCCCCAGCTTCACTGGAACCCGTCTATTTTTTTATGGTCGGGATGGCGCGATTTGAACGCGCGGCCTCAGCGTCCCGAACGCTGCGCTCTAGCCAAACTGAGCCACATCCCGTTGCAAGAGGGGACATTACGCCGAAGCCGCCTTCCATGCAAGCTTTTTTTGCAAAAAAATTTTTCCGGCCATCTCCGCCCTTTTAGATCCCGTGGCATCTCCGGCAAAACTTTTGGGAATATCGGGCAATTAGGATTTGACTTTATAAAAAAAGGAGCTACAACGCTCATGCCGGTACGCCTGCCCGGTAAAAATCTTTTTGAGGTTGCTTTATGTCGAACACAGGATCCACGGACAATTTCGGCTACAGCCAGGAATTGAAGCGCGAACTCAGCTTCAAGGACGTATTCGTTTACGGCATGCTGTTCATGGTGGTCATCGCCCCCATGTCCATCTATGGCTACATTTCCAAAGACAGTCATATGATGGCGCCCTTCGTCTACTTTGTGGGCATCTGCGCCATGTTCTTCACGGCTCTGAGCTATATGAAGATGAGTAACCGCTTTCCCATCGCCGGTTCGGTCTACGCCTATGTGCAGCGCGGCCTGAACCACCATGTGGGTTTCATTGCCGGCTGGCTCATACTGCTGGACTATGTGTTCGTTCCCGCCCTGCTCTACCTGCTGACCGCCAACTGGTGCGTGGAACTTTTTCCGGCCACGCCCCGCTGGCTGTGGGTCATCGTGTTCGTGGGCATCAATACCCTCATCAACGTCCGCGGCATCACCTATACCGCGCGTGCCGACTGGATCATGTTCTATGTGGAAGCCGTGGTCCTGGCCCTGTTCATCGGCTTCGGCCTCAACTATGTCCTTGGTGAAGGCGGCGGCACCGGCCAGCTGGTCATGGATCCCCTGTACCGCCCCGGCGAGATGAACCTGCAGTTCATCGGCCTGGCCTGCACCATCGCCTGCCTCTCCTTCCTGGGCTTTGACGGCATCTCCACCCTGGCCGAAGAGACCCACCGCCCCGAAGTGACCATCGGTCGCGCCACCATGGCCGCCCTGCTCTGCATCGGCTTCCTGTTCATGCTCCAGACCTATGTGGCCACCATCATCCAGCCCGACATGAGCAGGATGAACCCCGACACGGCCTTCTTCGACGCTGCCGAGCTCGCCGCCGGTGACTGGTTCCGCAAGGTCCTGCTGGTGGTCAACATCCTGGCCGTGGGCATCGCCAATACCATGAACGCCCAGGCCGCCACCTCCCGCGTGCTGTACGGCATGTCCCGCGACAACGTGCTGCCCGGCGTCTCCGGCCTGTTCCGCAAGGTGCACCCCCGCTTCCAGACCCCCTACATCGCCACCATCGCCGTGGGCATCTTCTCCATCCTGGTGGCCGAGCTCTCCACCGTGGAAGACCTGGCCCGCCTGGTGAACTTCGGCGCCCTGACCTCCTTCATCCTGCTGAATCTCGCCGTGTACAATTTCTTCTGGCGCCGCGAGAAGATGCGTGGCGGCAAGGCCCTGCTCAACTATGTGATCTGCCCCTTCTGCGGCGTGCTCATCCTCGGCTATGTGTGGCTCTCCTTCGACAGCATGACCCAGATCGTGGGCTTCAGCTGGCTGGCCGTCGGCCTGGTCATCGGCTACGTCAAGAGCAAGGGCTACAAGGTCGTCCCCGAAGCCTTCCGCAAGAGCGATATGGTGTAACCTTCAGTGCAGGAGTTGAATCATGCAGTACTTTGACAAGGTCGTATATACCTTCAGCGCCGACAACGAACCCACCGGCAGCATCGACTCCGGCGAGATCGTCATCTTCCGCACCCAGGACTGCTTCAGCAACCAGATGCATTCCGAAAGCCAGCTGGTGACCAGCTGCGACTACAGCAAGATGAACCCCGCCACCGGCCCGCTGTTCGTGCGCGACGCGCGGCCCGGCGACGTCATCAGGGTGGAACTGCTGGACGTGCAGTGCGACACCATCGGCACCACCACTACCCTGCCCAAGATCGGCCCCCTCTGGGACATGTGCGAGACCCGCACCAAGCGCATCCCCATCGAGAACGGCAAGGCCGTCTTCAATGACGTGGCCTTCCCCATCAATCCCATGATCGGCGTCATCGGCGTGGCCCCCGAAAAGGGCAAGAGCGTGCCCTGCGGCTACCCCGGCCGCCACGGCGGCAACCTGGACTGCAAGCTGATGGTCAAGGGCAACACCGCCTACTTCCCCGTGCGCGTGGAAGGCGGTCTGGTGCAGATGGGCGACATGCACGCCGTCATGGGCGACAGCGAACTGTGCGGCACCGGTCTGGAGATCAATGGCACCGTCATCGCCCGCGTGAGCGTCATCAAGGACTGCCCGCTGGAATGGCCCGTGCTGGAGACCGCCGACACCTGGTACACCCTGGCCAGCGCCGCCGGTTATGAAGAAGCCCTGCGCCACGCCAGCGTACAGATGCAGGGCCTGGTGGCTGCCGCCACCGGCTGGGATGCCACCGACGCCTACCTGTACATGTCCCTGCGCGGCGATCTGGAGATCTGCCAGGCCTGCAAGCCCTGCGAAGTGGACCTCATCGTGCGTCTCGGTGTGCCCAAGGCCGACATGAAGCGCCCCCTGGTGGGCTAGGGCCCGACCGTCCGGCGCCACCATACAGGAAAAGGCTGTCCGTTATTGCGGGCAGCCTTTTTTCATGTCCTTTTGCCTGAGGAACAGGCAAGACGCTATTTCTTCCTGTCGTGCCGGGAAAGCCGCTCCAGCAGACGGTCATAATAGGTGTCGTCATCAAGATTCAGGGGGCGCTGGTGCTTCATGCGGGCCTGCAGGATCATGAACCGCAGTTTCTGCATCTGGCGCACGCGCTCCTGCTCGTCCCCGCAATGTTCCAGCATATCGGCCAGATTGCTGATCTCCTTGCGTTCGGCCAGCTCCGGCGGCACGCAGCCGGCGTTGCGCAGCACCTTGTAGGCCATGCGCAGTTCCGGGGGGACATGGCTGTCGTCTTCCAGTTCCAGCGGCCTGCCCCGGCCGGGGAGGTCATCGAAATCCCCCCTGGCCATGGATTCTTCGATACGGCGCTCGGCAATGGACTGGATGACCGACCAGGGACTGACCTCAGACATGTTTTTCCTCCGTATCGGGAGCATCGGCCCAGAGTTTTTTCCACTCCATGATCAGCTTGAGGGCCGCCAGCGGCGAAAGTTCCTCGGGATCGAGATCCCGCAGCAGCAGGACCAGCGGATGCGGCCCGGCGGCCGGTGCGGCCGGGATGTCGATGGGCAGTGCCGGGGGCTCATCGCGGGCGACCCGCTGTTCCATGCCGGGAAGGGCCAGCGTCTCCGTCTGGGGCGACATGCGCCGCCCCTCGCCCCGGCTTTGCTCCAGTTCCGCCAGGATGGCCCGTGCCCGCTGCACCACCGGCGCAGGCACGCCTGCCAGACGGGCCACCTCCACGCCGTAGCTGCGGTCCGCAGGGCCGGGCACCAGCTTGTGCAGGAAGAGGATGTCGCCCCCGTATTCCCGGATGGCGATATTCATGGTGAACACCCCGGGCACGCGCTTTTCCAGCGCCGTCAGCTCATGGTAATGGGTGGCGAACAGGGTACGCACCTCGCCGTGCGCCCGGGCCGCCAGATCCTCCACCACGGCCCAGGCCAGGGCCACACCGTCATAGGTGCTGGTGCCACGCCCGATCTCGTCCAGGATGACCAGGCTGCGTTTGGTGGCCTGCCGCAGGATGCGGGCCGTCTCCATCATTTCGACCATGAAGGTGCTCTGCCCCTGGGCCAGGTTGTCCGAAGCGCCCACGCGCGAGAACAGCCTGTCCACCAGCCCCAGGCGCGCCCGCGTGGCCGGGACCATGGAACCGGTCTGCGCCAGCAGGCAGATGATGGCCACCTGCCGCAGCACCGTGGACTTGCCCGCCATGTTGGGACCGGTGAGCAGGCACAGGCGGCGCCGGGCATCCAGCGTGATATTGTTGGGCACGAAGTTGGCCGCGCCGATCATGGCTTCCACCACAGGATGCCGCCCTTCCTCGATGAGGATGTCGGCACTGCCGTCCAGCTCGGGACGGCACCAGCCGTTACGGCGCCCCACCTCGGCAAGGCTCTGCCAGTAGTCCAGATGGGCGATGACGTCCGCCATGTGCAGGATGCGCTCCCGCTGCCGGGCCATGAAGGTGCGCAGATCCTGATAGAGCTGATACTCCAGCGTCTTGCGCTTTTCGGAAGCGGAAAGGAGCGCCTCTTCCAGCTCCTTGAGGGCGGGCGTGGTGAAGCGTTCGGCATTGGCCAGGGTCTGGCGGCGGATGAAATGTTCCGGCACCGGCCCGCTGTGCGCGGCCCTGCTCAATTCGTAATAATAACCGAAGACCCGGTTGAAGCCCAGTTTGAGCTTGGCGATGCCGGTCTCCTGCTGCTCGCGGGCCAGTTCTTCCTGCAGCTTCTGCTCGCCGTGTTCCACCAGATCCAGCAGGCGGTCCAGCTCGGCGTTGTAGCCGGCCCTGAACAGGCCGCCGTCCGTGATGACCACCGGCGGGCTGTCAACCAGCGCGCTGCGCAGCAGATGCGCGCAGTCCGCCAGATCGTCCCAGCCCTTGAGCAGGTCATAGATGACGCGGGGCGCGTTTTCCCCGTTCTCCTGCCCGGGCAGCGGATATGTCCCGTCCAGAGGCTGCGTCAGGGCCGCCAGCACGGCGGGCAGGGCCGCCAGGCTGTTGCCGAGGGCGATGAAGTCCCGCGGGGTGGCCCGGTTGACCGTCACGCGCGTGGACAGGCGCTCCAGGTCATAAACGTCCTTCAGGGCTTCCCGCAACAGGGCCCGGCGGTTGTCATCATCGTGCAGCAGGGCCACGGCGTCCTGCACGGCCAGGATGGGGGCCGCCTCGCGCCACGGGTGCCGCAGCATGTCTTCCAGCAGGCGGCCGCCCATGGGAGTCATGGTATCGTCCAGCACATGGCGCAGGGTCCCCTTGCCCTTGCGGCCATTGAGGCGCTGGAAGATCTCCAGATTGCGTTCCGTCACGTCGTCCACCAGCATGTGACGGCCCAGATCCAGCGGCTGGAAGGGCATCAGATGCTCGGGGCGGCGCTTCTGGGTCTGCTCCAGATAGACCAGCAGCGCGCCGCAGGCCCGCACGAGGCAGGGCTTGTTCTGCAGGCCCAGGGCTGCCAGTTCCTGCACGGACTGGGCTTCCAGCAGACGGCGTTCGGCCCTGCGGGCGTCGAAACCGGCTGCCGGGCGTCGCAGCAGGCGCACCCCCTCCAGCAGGCATTTGGGCGGCAATTCCTTGTCGTCCGGCACCAGCAGCTCGCGCGGGGACAGTTTCTGGATCCATTGCCAGAGCTCGGGCAGGCGTTTCACCTCCATGCCGGACCACTGGCCCGTGGAGATGTCCGCCCAGACGAAGGCCCCGGTGTGTCCCTCCCAGAAAGCGGCTCCCAGATAATTGTGGCTGCGGGCATCCAGGTTGGCATCTTCCAGCACGGTGCCGGGCGTCACCACGCAGGTCACGGCCCGTTGCACGAGCCCCTTGGCGGCCTTGGGGTCTTCGGTCTGGTCGCAGATGGCCACATGGAAGCCCTTGTCGATGAGCTGGGCGATGTAGGCCTGCGCGGCATGCCAGGGCACACCGCACATGGGCACGGGATTCTCCGTGTCCCGGCTGCGGCTGGTGAGGGCGATCTGCAGTTCCCGGGCCGCGGTGACGGCATCGTCGAAGAAGAGCTCGTAAAAGTCGCCCATCCGGTAGAACAGCAGCGCATCAGGGTAGTCGGCCTTGATGCGCAGATACTGCTCGAACATGGGAGTCAGCTTGGGAGTTTTTTCTGCCATATGCGTAATTGCGCAGCGGCGCCATCCAAGGACGACGCCGCTGCAGAAAAATGCGCCTGATGCGCGGGGAAAAGGGACTAGGCCTTGTCAGGATCGGGAGCGGTCACTTCTTCCGGCTGGGCCTCGGCCTTTTCCTTGACAGGGGCGGCTTCGATGGCCTGGGCCTTTTCCCGGGAAACCTTGCGGAGGAAATCGCCGCGCGCGGTCTCACCGTCCAGGCTCTTCTTCAGCTTGGCCACTTCACGTTCCAGAGCGGCCACGCGCCACTTGCTCTTCATGTAACGGGCCGTCAGGTGCATCTTGTCCCACAGCAGCAGGGCCACGGCCAGCAGGGCCCCCACGAAGAAGGCCACGATGACGATGAAGTAGAACGGCAGCGGGATGGACGTCATCTCAGGCACGAAGAAGAGATTGAGCTTGAGCGTCATGGCTGTCGACAGGGCCGTCTGGTTCTGGAAGAAGAAGACCAGACTGAAGAAAATCAGCAGAACAAGTAACAGGACCTTTAGATAGCGCATAGTCTCCTCCTCTGCGCGGTGGTGTTCAAAACCTGTCGAAATACGGCTTCAGATGGGCATAGCTGCTGCGCAGGTGTTCCGGGATCGTGCGCACTTCGTCCATCACGGCCATGAAGGAAGAATCCCCGTTCCAGCGCGGCACGAGATGGAAGTGCAGATGTTCCCGGATACCGGCTCCGGCAGCCTGCCCCTGGTTGAGGCCGATATTGATGCCTTCGCAGTGAAAATGTTCCTGCAGCACCAGCGTGCAGCGCTGCATCAGGTCCATGATCTCGTGCGTCTCATCCTTTTCAAGCTGGGCCAGCGCCATCACATGCCGATAGGGACAGACCATGATGTGCCCGTTGCTGTACGGGAACTTGTTCATGATGACAAAAGCATGCCTGCCCCGGTACAGGACAAGCCGTTCCTCATCCTCTTCCCTGCTCTCGGGAAGACAAAAGACACAGCTGTCCGGCTTGGGGCCAAGGATGTACTCGATGCGCCAGGGCGTCCACAATTGTTTCATTTTCTTTTCCTCAATACACGGCTTGCGCTCCAAGGGCAAGTCCTGCCCGGGATGCCGTTCTTTTATTTGGGAAATACGCCTTCCTGCCGGGCCATGTCCAGCGCCAGGCGGCGCTGGCTGTCCGCATCCGGCGTCTCTCCGTCCAGCTTGCCGGCCAGCACGGCCCGCAGGATGCGTCCGAACAGCGGCCCAGGTGCGATGCCCATGTCGCGCAGATCCCGGCCGTCGATATCCGGCTTTTCACGGCGCCACTGGGTGATGTAACGGGAAAGGTTCTTTTGCAGCCCGCTGTCCTCCACACCGGCCATGATGTAGAGCAGGAATTCCAGCGAGAACTTTTCCAGCAGCAGAGAGAGCCCGCTGATCCGCCCCGTCCCGGCCTCAAAGGCCTTTTGCCAGCGGACCAGCTTGGGCTGCACATGCCGCATGGACTCCCGCTGCTGCAGTATCTCCTGCTTGCGTCCTTCAGGCAGGCCCAGGGCGGTGAAATTGGCGGAGACTTCGGCATAGTTCAGCCGGTGCCCCAGCGCCAGGAAGTAGATCAGCCAGTTTTCGACGCGTTCATCGAAATACAGCAGGCGGTACCAGTTGAGCATGGAGCGCACCTGCTGCAGGATCTGGCGCTTGCTCGGTGTCAGGGCCAGTGAGGGCCCCAGGGCCCGCAGCAGGCCCAGGCCGTCCAGACGTTCGAAACAGGCCGCCGGATCGTCTTCGTCGCATATATGGGCATATTCGTTGAAGATACGCTTTCCAGAAAGTTTGTCCAGCATATGCAGGCTGAGCAGGTTCTTGATGAGCTTTTCCGCGCTGGGCCCGATATGGAAGCCATACCGCTGTTCAAAGCGTACCGCACGCAGACTGCGCGTGGGGTCTTCCACGAAACTCAGGGTGTGCAGCACGCGCAGCACACCTTCCTTGATGTCCCGCTGCCCGCCGAAAAAGTCCACCAGCTGCCCGTAGGGCGTGCAGTCCAGACGGATGGCCAGGGCATTGATGGTGAAGTCGCGCCGGAACAGGTCCATCTTGATGGATGAAAGTTCCACCGTGGGCAGGGCTGCCGGGGACTCGTAATACTCCAGGCGCGCGGTGGCCACGTCGATACGCTGCTCCACACCGTCTTCGTCATGGTAGATGACCATGGAGGTCAAAAACTTGCGGTGCTCGCGCACACGGCCGCCCAGTTCGGCGGCCAGGGCCCTGGCAAAGGCCACGCCCTCGCCCTCTACCACGAAATCCACGTCATGGTTGGGCCGGTCCAGCAAAAGGTCGCGCACGAAACCGCCCACCACATAGACAGGCATGTTCAGCCGCTGTCCCAGACGGCCCGCCAGCTCCAGCAGATGGCGCACCCGCGCGGGCAGGCGGTCGCGCAGCAGCTTGGCCACATTGCGCTCGCGCGAGCTGTTCTCCTGATAGTCCAGGACCTGACCGGGCTCGGAGGTCATGACGTTGATGAGGTCCGTGCGGGTCACCACCCCCACCACCAGCTCCTTGTCCACGATGGGCACCAGACGCTGGCGGCCGCCCACGATGATGGACGAGATGTCCCGCAGGGGCGCATCCGGGGCCAGCGTCTTGATATTGCGGCGCATGTAGTCGTCCACGGGCCGTTCGCCCAGCTTGTGGCTGGTGGCGCGGGAAGCCGTCTGGGCATCCAGGATGCCGATGCAGTGCCGTGTCCCGGGCCGGAAGACGGGCACGGCCTTGAGGCCGAAATGCATCATCAGGGTATCGGCCTCGCGCATGCTGCGGTCCGACTCGATCCCCACCGCCGGGGACGACATATAATCGCTGGCGGTCTTTTCCGGCCCTGCCTGCATGTGCAGGTTGCGCACGATGGCGTCATGGACCTCGTTGAGGGTCAGGTTGCGGATGGATGCCGATGCGGCATAGGCATGGCCGCCCCCGCCCAGCTCCGCACAGATGCGGCCCACGTTGATGGCGTCGCTGCGGCTGCGGGCCACCACCTGCACCCGGTCCTCCATGCGTCCCACGGCAAAGAGGACGGTGAACTTCTCCATCTCCATCAGCCGGTGGGCCAGATAGGCGAAATCCCCCAGATAATGTTCCATGGAGGCCTCGGCGATGACCACCGGCTCGTTGTTGATATGGTAGACGCGCGCCGATTCCAGCAGGCTGTTGAGGGCCCGCACATGCAGGCTGGTCAGCTCATGGGCCGCCATCTCGTTGATGGCATTGACATCCATGCCCTGGGTCAGCAGCCAGGCCGAGCTTTCAAAATCCAGCGGCGTGGTGGAACTGTAGGTGAACGAGCCCGTATCCCCGTAGATGCCGAGCCCCAGCAGGGTGGCGTCCGCGGCTTCCAGCACGGCCCCCCGCTGCCGCAGCTCCCGCACCAGCAGGGCCGTGACCGAGCCCACGGTCTCCACATGGCTCGTCCGGGCCGGGACATCCTCGGACGAGGCCGGATGATGGTCCCAGACCTCGACGGACACCCCTTCCCTGTCCAGCAGGGCCGCCACATGCCGGACACGCTCCCGCTGGCGTGTATCCACCAGCACGAGGTGGGTGATCTCGTCCCAGGGGATGTCGGCAGTTTCGGTCAGGCTGTAGCGTTTGGCATCCAGCGAGGCCACGACCTTCTGCAGGCCGCGTTCCTGCGTCCCCGGGAACAGCAGCAGGCTGCCGGGATACAGGAAATGGGCCGCCAGCATGGCCGCGAAGGAATCGAAATCGGCATTGGCATGGCAGGTGACCAGGACCCGGGGAGAAGATGCGGACATTACGACTGACTCCGTGGATGGAACTGCCTGTGCAGGGCATGGAGACGTTCGGCCTGCACATGGGTATAGATCTCGGTGGCGCTGATGTCGGCATGGCCCAGCAAAAGCTGCACGGCCCGCAGGTCAGCCCCCCCCTCCAGCAGATGGGTGGCAAAGGAATGGCGGAAGGTGTGCGGCGATATGGAACGCCGTATGCCCGCCAGCAGGGCGTATTTTTTGACCATCTTCCAGACATACTGGCGGCTCAGGCCCTTGCCGGAACGGTTGAGGAAAAGATGGCGGCTCTGGGGCGAAAACTCGTCACGCCAGAAGGACAGCCACTGCTGCAACAGGTCGAGCACCAGGGCATGGAGCGGCACCAGCCTGTCCTTGGCGCCCTTGCCCGACACCAGCACCAGCCCCCGCTGCATGTCCACATCCGCCACCAGCAGGTTGCAGACCTCCGAGACGCGCAGGCCCGCCGCATAGAGCATCTCCAGCAGGCAGCGGTCACGGCGGCCGCACTTTTCGCGCATGTCCGGCAGTTGCAGCAAACGGTCCATCTCGGCCTTGCTCAGGACTTCCGGCAGGTACTGGGGCAGACGCGGGCTTTCCAGCAGGCTGGCGGGGTTGCTCTCCAGCAGGCCTTCTTCCACCGTGTACTCGAAAAAGCCCCGCAATGCCGACAGACGCCGGGCCAGCGTGCGGCCCGCATTCTTCCGGGCCCGCAGCCAGGCCAGGTACAAAAACAGATCATGCTCGTCGAGGCTGGTCTTGTCCCCGGCGTCCAGTTCCTCAAGAAAAAGGAAAAAATTTTCCAGATCCTGCCGGTACGAGACCACCGTGCGCATGGAAAGGCCCCGCTGGGCCAGCAGGTACTCCCCCCAGGCCGGGATCTGTTTTTTCAGGATCCGCAGGGAGCGCTCCGTCGCCTCAGGCAATACGCTTTTTTCCGTCATGCCATCATGCTAGCTGCCTTGGCCGGATTGGGCAAGATTTTTGACAGCATCCGGGCAAATGTCTACAAGGAGGCCATGACCGCACCGACCATCACCGTTTTTGTCTGTCTGGGCTCCAATGCGCCCGATGCCGCGCATATGCTCTCCCTGGCCGTGGAGCGGCTGCGTGTCCTGCCCCGTGCACGTGTGGACGCGCTTTCCGGCGTCTACCTGACCGAACCGCAGGACTATGCGGATCAGCCCTGGTTCCACAATCAGGTCGTCCGCATGGAGCTGGAGGCCGACTGGACCCCGCAGAGCTTCGTCCAGGCATTGCTGGCGGAGGAAAAACTGCTGGGCAGACAGCGCAGCAGCGACCCGGCCCTGCGCTTCGGACCGCGCTGCATCGACATGGATCTGCTGCTCTTCGGGGACAGGCACTGTGATGCGCCGGAAAGCATCGTCCCCCATCCGCGCATGTGCCAGCGGGCCTTCGTCCTCATCCCCCTGTGTGATGTGGGCGCCGCCTGCCGCATCCACGGCCGTACCCCGGCGCAATGGCTGGCCGGGCTCAAGTATCGACAGGAAGGGCGGAGAATTTTTCAGTGACGCGCAAAAACTCTTATGCTATCCTGGGTTGCGATAAAGCATGAGACCCTGCCCCGCGCAGGAGAAGGAGAGCGACCATATGTGGAAATGGCTTGTGCTGGGTCTGGCCGTTTACGTCCTGTACCGACTGTTTGCCAATGATTTTCTGAAAAAGAAAAAGGAAAACGCCGAAGACCAGGCCGCTGAGGTCGAGCGCAAGGTCGCTGCCGGCGAAATGGTCAAGGACCCGGAATGCGGCACCTATGTCTCTGTGGACGGCAACATCTCCGTGCGCGACGGCGACCAGGTCTACCGGTTCTGCAGCTACGAATGCCGTGACAAATTCCTGGAGCGTCTCCAGAAAGGTGGACGCGAACTCCCGCCCCGCGACTGAGCGGCATTGTTCATCCCCATCGCAAAGCCCGTCAACGCACGGGCTTTTTCGTTGGACGGACAGCGGGGCTCCACGCCCGCGGGAAAGCCCCCCGGGGAGGGACGCCCGTTTCTCTTCCCTGCACGATGCCTCCCGGCGATCATAAAAATCGTCGTTTCCGACGCTCCCTTCCCTGTCGTCCATGCGGCGGCAGGTCCCCAGATATGGACTGCCCGGAGCCCCGTGACCGGGCCCCGGGCAGTTCCCCTTCAATCCGTGATGGGGAGATGCCAGTGCGGCTCCCCGCCCAGCGGATGGACATGCTCATGGCTATGCCGGACGTCTGGCGCGCAGCTCAGCAGGCGTCCTTCCCGGATCGTCCAGTATTCCCCGCAGACACGGGAAAGAAAATCCCAGTCATGGGAAATGACCATCCGGGCCGTGGGCAGGTCGCACAAAATGTCGATGAGCCGCTGCCGGGCCTCCTGGTCCAGATCATTGGTGGGCTCGTCCAGCAACAGGGCCTCCGGTTCCATGGCCAGTACCGTGGCCAGCGCCACCAGTCTCCTTTCCCCGCCCGACAGATGGTGCGTGAGGCGCTGCTCGAAACCGGCCAGGCCCAGACGCCGCAGTGTGGCCCGGGCCTGTTCCGCGGCTTCCGCCGCCGAAAGGCCCAGATTGAGCGGCCCGAAGGCCACATCCTCCAGGACCGTGGGGAAAAAGAGCTGATCCTCGGCATGCTGGAGCACAAAGCCCACCTTGCAGCGCAGGGCATGGAAGTCCTTTTCATCATGCAGGGCCTTTCCGTGGAAGCGTACCAGCCCCTTGCCGGGACGCACCAGCCCGGTGATGCAGCGGAACAGGGTCGTTTTGCCGCTGCCGTTGGGCCCGTAAAGACCCGCCCGCTGACCGGCGGCCAGCGTGAATGAGACATCCTGCAGGACACGACGCTGCCCGCGCGTGCCCGAATAGGTCACATCCACCTTTTCCAGACTGAAAATACTTTCCTCAGCGTTTACCGACCGGCCCACAGGATGCTCCCTCCTGCTTCTGTCCACAGGATGCAGGCCAGACAGGATGCCGTGGCCAGCGCAAAACAGATATCCACCGGACGCAGACAAAAGCTGTCCAGCGAATGAAAACGTCCCGAAAAACCGCGCAGGCGCATGGCTTCATGCGTACGCTGGGCACGCTCATGGCTGCGCACCAGCAGCAGCCCCAGCAGGGAGGCCACTGTCCGGTAGGTATGCAGGTCCGTACGCGGCCGGAACCCGCGCAGGCGGGCCGCCGTCACCAGATCCTCCCATTCCGCGGCCAGCAGATGGATATAGCGGCCGGTGAACAGGAACAGGAAGACGAGCTTGTCGGGACAGCCCAGACGCTCCAGGGCATGGCCCAGCGTCGCGGCGGGCAAGGTGGCCACCAGGGACAGGAAAACACAAGCAATGGCATTGGACTTGAGTGTCACCAGCAGGGAAAGGTACAGGCCTTCCCTGCTGACCTGGATGAAATGCCACTGCCAGACCACTGTCCCGGGCGTCGTCCAGGGCGTGACCAGCCACAGGAACAGGATGAACATGTTCACTGCCGCCAGGCGCCGCCACAGGGGCCGCAGGGGAGCCCGCGCCAGGCCCAGCAGGACGCAGCCCAGCCCCAGGCCCAGGCAGCAGGCCGTCACCTGCCGCAGCAGGGCCAGGGTCACGGCCAGCAGCACGGCCAGCAGCACGCGCATGCGCGGATCGATCTGCCGGATGAAGGAATCCCGGACAAAAGGCTGGTCAAACATCGGATCATGCTAGGGCCGGCGCCGGGAAAAGTACAGTCCGATGCCCACCAGGCCCATGATCCAGCCCAGACCTCCCACGATGTCCCGCAGGCCGGGCTCCGCTTCGCTGCCGGCGGCAATGGCACGCCGCACAGGGGCCAGATGCCGGTCCAGCGCCGCATCGACGATCGCTTCCACATCCTTGCGGCTCAGGGTCGCCGTCACGCCGGCCGGAGCAGCCGCTCCGCTCCCGCCATCCGCGGCCGGTCCGGCTGAAGGGGCCCCCGTCCCGTCTTCCGTCACCGGCACCGTCGTCCCCGTCCCGGCAGCAGGCAGCAGACTGGAAAATTCAGCAGCATCCATCTGCCACTCGTTCTGATGCCCTTCCCCGGCCAGGATGCGGATACGCAATCCGTGCCCCTGGCGAACGACCGCGGGGACCGGGAAGGCGAACGCCCCTTGCCCGTCCGTCCTGCCCTGCAGCAGTTCCGTGCCGGTCTGCGCGTCAAAGACGATGACCGTCCCCTGCCGTACCGGCGAATCCCGGCGGAAAGAGCATTCCACCCGCACGGTCTCCCCTTCCAGCCAGGCGAAGATATTGACCCGGTGCGCCTGCGCGGCCCCGGCAAACACGAGGAGCAGCATCAGGCACAGGCCCCCCGCACAGATCCTTGTAAGAGCGCTCATGCATCCTCCTGTCCGTTATCCGGCTGCACCGGGGCCATGCCCAGCAGCTCCGGGCGCACACGCATGATGAAGGAGACCGTGAACATGGTGATCAGCCCCTCTGCCAGCATGACCGGCAGGTGCGCCAGCAGCAAAAGCTGTGCCGCCAGCCAAAAGCCCTCGTCCGTAAATGCCAGCGCCAGCGCCGTCAGCACGGCGGCCAGGGCCACCCCCAGGGCTCCGCCCATAAAGGCGCCCGCGCGCACGCCTCCCATGCCGGGGCACAGACGGCAGACGGCCCGGAAGACATACCAGGAAGCCACAGCGGCAAAGCCCATGGTAAAGGTATTGACCCCCAGCACCGTGATGCCGCCGAACTGGAACAGCAGGGCCTGGAGCAGCAGGGCCACGAGGATGGACGGAAAGGCCGCCCAGCCCAGCAGGACACCCACGAGTCCGTTGAGCACCAGATGGGCACTGGCCAGGCCCACCGGCACATGGATGAGCGAAGCCACGAAAAAAGCAGCCGACAGGATCCCCACGGCCACCAGACGGTCATACTCCAGCCTGCGCAGGCCCTGTGCCGTCCCCGCCAGGGCCAGGACAGCGCCGCCCCCCAGGACAGCCGGAGAAAGAACACCTTCCGCGATGTGCATCGTTTTTCCTTCACGGCAGCGGACAGACCCGCTGCCGTGCTGACATCAGTTTGCGCCTACTTTTTCAGCGGCGCCGTAAAATCCATCCAGATCACCGCACCCAGCTCCACGTCTTTGGGCGAGCCCTGGTGATCCATTTTTTCCTCGGCCATGTTCAGGGCGGCAAAGCCCCACCAGCCCGCCCAGGGGACACTGTACGTGAAGACGCCCTCCTCGTCAGCCTTGATCACCTGGGTCGTGAAATAGGCATTGGGGACCGCATACGCGGCATCACGATTGTAGTATTCCACTTCCACCACGGCACCGGGCACGGGCTTGCCGTCCAGCAGCACGCGCCCCTGGAAGACATTGCCGCTGTAATTGGCAAAAGGTCGGGTCAGAGGAACGATCTCCGTCTTCAGCCCCAGAGGGACATCCCATCCTTCTTCCTCGCCGAAGGCCGCCACCACGGTCTTGGTATAGTGGATGATGAAGCAGTCTTCCGCAGGCTCAAAATAAGGGGCAGGCTCCATGGCGAACTGGTACACGCCGGGCCGCTTGATGCTATACCCCGCCCGCCAGGCCTGATGCCCGATGATGGAAACCGGCTTGAGCGAGGATGCAAGATCTTCCGTCTTGCCGTCCACCGTGACGGTCAGGGCCTTGGGACGCTGCATGTCCATGCCCTGCATCTCCATGGGATGCGAGAACGAAACATCCAGCGTCAGGGATGCGTCCTTTTTTTCCATCACCGTCGAGGTGGACGGGATGATCATGCCAAAATGGGCCTCAGCCTGACCAGTGAGGCAGATGAGCAGGGCAAATGCCGTGCACGCTGTCTTCCACATGCTGCTTTCTCCTTGGAGTTCGTGTACTGGGGGAGGATCCCCGGTCTGCTGTTGTCCAGGTGTCCACGAGTAACACGATTTTCAAAAAAATAGCAACACCAAAAGTCAGCCATGCGACCGCGCAGTTTTTGCGACACGAGGTCCATCCGCTCAAACTGTTTCCCCGGTGCCGGGCTGATCCGCAGCCACCGTTGCAAAAGGCGAAGGTGTACCGACGGGCTGCCGCAGTCTTGCACTGTGGCGCAGGAAGCTGCGGATCAGGCCTGGAGGCGCCGTAACGTCTGCCTGCCCGCCGCTGCGCCATCCGCCCCCTGGAGCAACGACCGCCATGACCTGAAGGGTATCGAGGATGGGGGGCAGGGAGAGCGGTTGCCCCGTGCCGGTGCCACCCGGCACCCCAGCCCTCCTGTTTCCGCTCACCAGCCATCAGGATAAAAGAGGGAAAGCCGCGCTTTTCCCCCGCAAAACGGTGTGCATCCCCCCAGACGGGCATCCGCTCTCCTCTGCCCGCCGTGCTTTCCTTACATCTTTCCCCCACAGCCAAAGCTCCCCGGCCTGTACCGGGGACAACCAGGGACCCCACCGGCAAAATTGCGGAAGGGAAGGTCCGGCCGCTGGGGGATCGGGCAGGCAGACGCGCCGTGCGGCTGGCGCCATACAAAAAAAGACCCCCTCGCGCTGAAAGCGGCAAGGGGGTCTCGAACAATCTTTGGCAGCGGCCTACTTTCCCACATGACGTTATGCAGTATCATCGGCGATGGAGAGCTTAACTTCCGAGTTCGGAATGGGGTCGGGTGTACCCTCTCCTCTATGGCTACCAAAGAAATTTCGGGGCATCTCTTCGAATCTGGCTGCGTTGCACGGCTCCGGGCGCTTGGTCATGGGCGTCTTTGCCCACTCCCTGCGCTCCCGGCTGGTGCGCCTTGCCACATTCGAACATCTGCTCCGAAATGCGGCAACACAACCGAGATGCCATTGTCAAAATATTGAAACAGGGATGGAAGGTTTTTCGAGAAACAAGACGCACGGGCTATTAGTACTGGTCAGCTCCACCCCTCACAGGGCTTCCACCTCCAGCCTATCGACGAGGTCGTCTACCTCGGCCCTTCAGGACTTGCGTCAGGGAGAACTTATCTTAAGGCAGGCTTCCCGCTTAGATGCTTTCAGCGGTTATCCCTTCCACACATAGCTACCCTGCTGTGCCGTTGGCACGACAACAGGTCCACCAGTGGTGTGTCCATCCCGGTCCTCTCGTACTAGGGACAGGCCCTTTCAATTCTCCTACGCCCACAGAAGATAGGGACCAAACTGTCTCACGACGTTTTAAACCCAGCTCGCGTACCACTTTAAACGGCGAACAGCCGTACCCTTGGGACCTGCTTCAGCCCCAGGATGTGATGAGCCGACATCGAGGTGCCAAACCGCATCGTCGATGTGAACTCTTGGATGCGATCAGCCTGTTATCCCCGGCGTACCTTTTATCCAATGAGCGATGACCCTTCCATTCGGGATCACCGGATCACTAACACCTACTTTCGTACCTGCTCGAGATGTCTCTCTTGCAGTCAAGCTCCCTTCTGCGTTTGCACTCGACGGCTGGTTTCCAATCAGCCTGAGGGAACCTTTGCATGCCTCCGTTACATTTTGGGAGGCGACCGCCCCAGTCAAACTACCCACCAGACACTGTCCTCTTACCGGGTAACGGCGAAGAGTTAGGGACCTGAACAAACAAGGGTGGTATTTCAACGATGGCTCCCTCCATACTGGCGTACAGAGTTCACAGCCTCCCACCTATGCTACACATGCAGGCTCAAATCCCAATGTCAAGCTATAGTAAAGGTGCACAGGGTCTTTCCGTCTTTCTGCGGGTACACGGCATTTTCACCGCGACTTCAATTTCACCGAGTCTCTGGCCGAGACAGTGTGGAGATCGTTACGCCATTCGTGCAGGTCGGAACTTACCCGACAAGGAATTTCGCTACCTT
>OIWK01000228.1_pt1 | contig 58895 bp, 44 predicted proteins | sample 1587401 | NCBI WGS metagenome assembly OIWK01 (sample SAMEA3888911, study PRJEB22519) | human gut metagenome | biome: human gut; feature: human-associated habitat; material: faeces | place: Denmark | collected 2009 | reverse complement strand
TGGATAAGACCGATAGATTACGAGACTACGGACTCGCTTTTCTATTGTACGAACATGGCCTTGGCGTCTGTGGGTACGAACTTATTCGTGAATTATTCATATTTATAAAATTAATTTTGAACAGTTACTTAGAAATTATGGTTACAAAATTAACAATAAAAATTCACACAGACAGCCTTTTTCCCGATTTTTATTGGTTTCATCCTAAATTTAAAGCAACGAGTTACAGCACTACCCTACCGATGGAATCTTTTCCCCTTCCGAGGGAATAATTGTTTCCTCGGGAGAGAACAAAATTTTCCTCCCGAGAAAACAAAAAATCCACACCAATCGGAGTGGCAAGCCCATACCAAGCGGCCTGCTATTTCATAGGTCATCAATTTCAGATTTTGACATTTTGACATTTTGACATTTTGACATCCTCCAACACCATTCGAGGCACAAACATCTTTATCACGAGCTTTGCGTCTGCATCATAATAGGCCTGGATTCCGCTTCCTCGCATGCCGGTAAAGTCTCCTATGTCGCGCATGATCTGACAACACACGAGATAGTCGAAATCGTCGGTATATGGAGTGAACAGCTTGTGGCAATCCACCCTTTCCAAGCATCTGTCCAACGTTGCGGTCAGCAGAACATAGGAATTGCCATAGGGCGTGGTGGAACGCAGAGGAGGAACGCCTCCGTTTTTCCGCTTGAGTATGGCAAACAGATAATTCATCATCGTAAGTATTTCGTCCATCGAACCTATATGGTAACGGGTGTGTACGGTCTGGTTGATGAGTGCTGTGTAGAGCATGCGGTAGTAATTGGCAAGCTCGCGCAAGGAGACGAGTCCTTCCTGGGTCAATTCGCCACCGTCGAGCACCTGTCTGATTCTTGACGGATAATACATAGTCTCATGCTTGAGCGACGAGAGGCAATTGTCTACCACACTATTCGAAACATAAAGGCGGTCGCACTCCATAGTCTGACGACGCAAAGCATCCTTGGCGAGCTCTTCCTGTTCATGCATTTCTCTCTCACGGTTCAGGTCTTCCTCCACGCTATTACGTATGGCTTTCACCACATTGTGCAACTCCTTAGGTCGGCGGTCGGCAGTACGTTTTGCATTCTTACCGGGCGAATCTTCGGGCCATAACGTGTCAATACGTTTCAGTTTCTCCTCCGATAGTATTGTCTCGTCTGTCAGCACACGGTTTATTTCTGCTATCTTGTCTACACACAACCGGTAATACATACGATGCCGGTAATAGAGCAGATAGTAGGCGGGGAAGATGCTCACAAACATCACTATAAGCATTATCATAGCCACACTACGGTTGCTTTCGGCCTGCTGCATGGTCTTCACATACGACGCTATGGTATTGTCGGCACTACACTCTCGGAAGAGCTGTATATAGACGGCATTATTGTACGAATACAGATTCCAGTCGCGTAGCGCCAAGGCAGCTACGGCAGTCTCGTTACGCACGTCGAGTATCGTTCCGTAGTTGGCTTTCACACTGTCGCGAAACCATTGCAGTTCGGCTGCAACAGCAGGATAGTCGCCGTTGAGTTTCATCAGCCTCTTCCTTCGGGATGCGTTCGGGATGCGTTCGGGATAAAGTCTGTTGAGCAGGCTTATGCAACTGTCGGCAAATGCAACAGTACGCTTATACTGACCCTTAATGTTGCAGTTGTAGGCGCTGTCGGCATAGGCTCTAGCTCTGGCTTCCATATCTGGAATATTAGTGAAACGTTCGGTTGAAGCAACCGCTGCAACACATTGACACACAACAAGCGCAGCAATAGCCAGCACACGCTTTACACCCTTGGGCAGACGGAAGAAGAAGCGGCTGCCCTGCCCCACTTCGCTTTCTGCCGAAATAGAGCAAACGCTGAATATAGAACTTGTCTTGCGATACTTGTCGATAATTCCCTTACAGTTGATAAGTCCGAAACCGTGTCCGCCTTCTGTCTTGTCATTGGTTGAATCATTTATGATTTTTCGGGTAAAGAGTCCGTCAAGCTGTTCATTCGTCATTCCACTACCATTGTCGGCTATGGATATTTCCACATAATCGTCGGCTTCCTCGGCTGTGACCTTCACCTCTCCACCTTCAGGAGTATAGCGGCGTGCGTTCTCAGCTATGGTATTGACCATGAACAAGGTAAGTACTGGGTCGGCTTTAACTACTGCATCATTATCGTCGACATGAAGCGTTATTCCATGGCGCAGATAGTCGGATGCGTTTCGTCTGATTACGTCAAAAACATCCTTAACCATAAAGCTCTTGATGTTAAGCTGCAATCCACCTTGCTTCAGGCGAATCCACTTGGTAAGCTGCTGGTTGCACTCGGCTATGGAGTCAACCAATTGGCCGGCATAAGTAAGATGTTCGTTGCGTGATTCAGGAGAGCATTGGCCTTCAGACAGCACGTCAAACTCACGTGTCAATCGGTTGATGAGCGGAACCACGCTTGACGCTATCATTATCTTGGTGCGCTGTTCAACGCTTATTTCGCCATAATGTTCTTTCTGGCTCTTCTTCATGCCCGCCTCGTCTTCGGTTTCTTCTATCTCCTCCTGCTTCTCCGCATACTTGGCCTCGCACTTCTGCTTCCATTCGTCCAGAGGAGCCAGCAACTTGTCAGTCGACACCATTCTGCGCTGTTTGTGGCGCAGGTAGCCGAAATATGACAGCAATCCTATGATAATGGCTATCAGTACTATTACGGCAACAATCATAAAGTCGAGCTGGCGCAGAGAAAACGACAGCTGCTCGGCTCGCGCCTCAAGCAGCCTATCCTGTCGGGTGCGCTCCTGAAGGTCGAGATAGATATTACGGTTGTAATCGCTTCGCGGTTTGTCGCCCATTGCCGAGCACACAATCGACATCTGCTCACGTATGGAAGCCACAAGGTCGGGCGCAGCATTTATTGCCGTGTCCTTCTCCAACGCATTCGTAAGGCAGGCGTAAGCTGAGTTGTAGTCGCCAATATTACGATAGGACGTAGAAAGCGTACGCCATGCTCCAGATGTCTGATACACGTCGCCATAAGCTTCGAAAAGTGTCAAGGCACGTTGTGCCAGATTGCCCGAAAGCAGACTGTCTGGCATCTGGTCGACGTTGACAAAGTCTATCTCCTGCAAGTTGTCGGCTGTCAGCCTGTGTCTGTCGTCATCGTTCTGCAGGTGCTCGCTTATTGCCTGAAGGGAGTTTGCCTCCCAATACGGGTAGTGATACTGTCGTGACAACAGATAGCACCTCATAAGATTATCGAATTCGGCCTGCACAACCCGCTCGTGAGTCGTGCCCGAAAGAATTCCTCCCGAACCTACATTATAGTAATAAGCCAGCAATTGAGCAGTATCCCTAACCACATCGCCTCCCGCATCAATCGACATCAAAGCCTCGGTAGACAGGCGTAGCTGACCTAGGTAATAAAGATAAGCCGAATAGACAATGGCGAATTCGCTTCGGGCGTAGATGAGTCGGCCACGCTGGCGCTCGTCGAGCAATTTTTCGTCCTCATGTATCCGTTTGAGACAGTCTTGAGCATGCTGCAGATAATGATAGAAGTTCTTGTTCTCCGAACGGCGCTGGCACAGGCGCATAAGCTGAACGTCACTCACGAGTTGTTCTATCTGATTGTCAGTCTGTTCGGGTATGCTCTTAAGTATCGTGAAGGCCCGGGAATAGTTCATACGGGCTATCTCTACAAACGCCAGATTGTTCAAGGCTTCGGCACGCCCGTCGTCATAATTCTGCGAGAGCTCAAGCGCACGTTTAGCGTACGCTCGTGTAGAATCCAAATTGCGGTAATGATAGCTGTACGAAACCTCGTTCAGCCTGTCCACCTCGGGACGATTGCCTGTGTCGGAACACGCCACCGATAGCAAAGCCACTACCGCCAACGGCAATAACGTCAGGATGGTATGAATATATCTGTAGGGTTGTGTCTGCATCTGCATAAGTTGTTATAGGAAAGCTTAAGTTGTAATAAAACAAGCGTTCTTGGCCATTGGACCTTTAATGCAAATTTAAGTATAAAAATCGGAAATGACATTATGTTATTACATAAAAAACAAGGTTTCCAATATGTACGACACGGAATTTGGGCTTTTTTTACTAATTTTGCACAATCGAACACTATTAAGACATTATATATTATGGATGTAAAGAAATCGGAATTCACAATATCGGCAGCTACAGTAAGCCAATGTCCTAAGGACACAAAGCCCGAATTCGCCTTCATCGGCCGTTCTAACGTAGGCAAGTCGAGCCTTATCAATATGCTCTGCAATCATAAGGGACTTGCCAAGACTTCGGCTACTCCAGGCAAGACTCTGCTCATCAATCACTTCATAATCAACAACGACTGGTATCTTGTCGACCTTCCTGGCTACGGATTTGCCAAGCGCTCAAAGACCGTACAGAAGAAGCTCGACCAGATGATAACGTCGTACATACTCCAGCGCGAACAGCTCATCAACACGTTTGTGCTTATCGACATACGCCACGACCCGATGAAGATTGATACCGACTTCATAAACTGGCTTGGCGAAAGCTCTGTACCCTTTGCCATTATCTTCACCAAAGCCGACAAGCTCGGACCCGTCAAGGCAAAGCAGAACGCAGCCAAATGGATGAACTCGCTCAAGGAACAATGGGAAGAGCTGCCACCTTACTTTATTACAAGTTCGGAGAAGAAGATCGGACGCGATGAGGTGCTGACCTACATCGAAGACATTCTGAAATCACTTAAGGAGGGAGAATAACCGAAATGACACCAATACTTGACGTTCAAAATGTGTCGAAAGCCTTCGGGGCACACGTACTCTTCGAGAACATCTCGTTCTCGATAGGCGAAGGCCAGCACGTAGGACTCATAGCCAAGAACGGTACGGGCAAGACTACCCTACTCTCGCTCTTGTCCGGCAAGGAGCCCGTCGATTCGGGAAGCATCATATACCGCAAGAATGTGCGTGTGGGTTTTCTTGAGCAGCAGCCCAAGTTCGACCCTGAAGAATCTGTACTCGATGCCTGCTTCAACCACAACGGCGATCCCGACAAGATTCTCAAGGCAAAGCAGATACTTACGCAGCTGCGCATTACCGACCTCAATCAGCCTATGGGCCAATTGAGCGGCGGACAACAGAAGCGCATCGCCCTGGCTAATGTCCTCATTACCGAGCCCGACTTGCTGATACTCGACGAGCCTACCAACCACCTCGACCTCGAGATGATAGAATGGCTCGAAGGCTATCTCTCAAGGGGCAACAAGACGCTCCTGATGGTGACACACGACCGCTACTTCCTCGACCGCGTGTGCAACCTCATTCTCGAACTCGACAACCATACCATATATTCCTATCGCGGCAACTTCCGCTACTATATGGAGAAACGTCAGGAGCGCATCGACGCCACACGTGCCGAAATAGAGCGTGCCAACAATCTGTATCGTCGCGAACTGGAATGGATGCGCCGACAGCCACAGGCACGTGGACATAAGGCACGCTACCGTGAGGAGGCGTTCTACGACCTTGAAGCCAAGGCAAAGCAACGCATGGAAGAACGACAGATGCGACTCAAGTCGAAGAACGTGTACATCGGTTCGAAGATATTCGAGTGCCAGTATGTGTCGAAAGCCTTTGACGAGAAGATGATACTCAAAGACTTCTACTACAACTTCCAACGTTTCGAGAAAATGGGAATCGTAGGCAACAACGGCACGGGAAAGTCCACGTTCATCAAGATGCTGCTTGGCGAAGTAGGTCCTGACAGCGGACAGTTTGATGTAGGCGACACAGTACGGTTCGGCTACTTCTCGCAGGACGGAATGAAATTCAACGACCAGCAACGCGTAATCGACGTGATATCCGACATAGCCGAATACATCGACTACGGCGGAGGCAAGCACATCACGGCAGGACAACTGATGCAGCATTTCCTCTTCACCCCCGAACAGCAATACGACTATGTGTACAAGCTCTCGGGAGGCGAGCGACGCAAGCTCTACCTCTGTACGGTACTGATGCGCAATCCAAACTTCCTCGTGCTCGACGAGCCAACCAACGACCTCGACATACAGACGCTTGAGGTGCTGGAGGAATATCTGCAGGACTTCCCGGGATGCGTCATAATAGTGTCGCACGACCGATTCTTCATGGACAAGATTGTCGACCACCTGCTCGTATTCCGTGGTAACGGCGATATAAAGGACTTCCCCGGCAACTACACCCAGTTCCGCGAATGGGAGTCGCTCAAGCCCAAGGCCGAAACAGCCGACAAGTCCAACGCCACCTCTGAAAAGAAGGAGAAGAGAGAGTTTGTAGGCGAACAACGACGCAAGAAGACGTACAAGGAAAAGTGTGAATTTGAGCGTCTCGAAAAGGAAATAGCAGAACTTGAGAAGGAGCAGAAGCAGATTGAGGAGGAACTTTGCAGCGGAACGCTTTCTATAGAACAGCTCACCGAGAAAAGCAAACGACTGCCCATCATCAAGGAAAGCCTCGAAGAAAAGGAGATGAGATGGCTCGAACTGTCTGAAATTGACTGACAATCTCCCTTTTTTCAGAATTATTTAAAAATAAAAGTGCTTAAAGATTAACGCATATAAATATTTTTGTGTAAGTTTGCAACTGTTACCAATAACCTGACGAAATTACACATTATAATATGATATACGTAGCTTTAAATAATACCAAACCAAAAAGAAGACTAACCTTCTATCTCGCCATGGAAGAATACATTGCCCGCAATCTCGACAAGGGCGAGTATTTCTTCATGTGGCAGGTTGACCCGACTGTTATCTTCGGACGCAACCAGCTAATACAGAACGAGGTGAACATAGAATATTGCCGACAGCACAACATACAGACCTATCGTCGCAAAAGCGGAGGAGGATGCGTCTATGCCGACATGACAAACATAATGTTCTCGTACATAACACCCGACGAAAATGTGAGTATGACATTCAGCAGATATATAGATATGGTGTCGGAAATGCTGCGCAAGCTCGGAATACCTGCCGAAACAAGCGGACGCAACGACATAATGATAGAAGGACGCAAGGTGTCGGGCAACGCCTTCTATCACATACCCGGACGCAGCATAGTACATGGTACCATGCTCTACGACACTAACATAGAGAATATGGTAGGCGCAATAACGCCATCGTGCGAGAAACTTGTGTCGAAAGGAATACAAAGCGTGCGCCAGCACATCACACTCCTGAAGGACCACATCAGTCTTGACATCGAAGAGTTCAAGGATTTCACACGACGTAACCTTTGCGACAGTCAAATCATTCTCGACGACAAAGCAATAGACGAAATAGCACACATCGAAGAAGAATACCTCACACCCGAATTCATCTACGGCAACAATCCAAGTTACAACATAACCCGTAGCGGACGCATTGAGGGCGTAGGCGACTTCGTGGTTAGCATGGAGATGAAGAACGATGTGATAAAGGACATCGACATCAAGGGCGACTTCTTCCTCGTGGGCGACATCGGACAGCAGATCATAGCCAAGCTGCAAGGCACAGCCTACACGGCAGATGCCATAAACGCAGCCCTGCCAGAGCAGCTCGACAACGTGATACTCAACCTGAAGAAGGAAGAGTTTGTCAACCTTCTGACGAAATGCCCCAACAACTAAAATAAAGAAAAAACATTAAACCTTACAAATACTAATCTTTTATGGAAAAGAAAACGTGCCTTTATGACAAACATGTAGCTCTCGGAGCCTTGATGCAACCATTTGGCGGTTTCATCATGCCAATCCAGTATTCAAACATCGCCGACGAGCACAACGCCGTACGCCAGCATTGCGGAGTGTTTGACGTTTCACACATGGGCGAAGTGACTGTAAAGGGTCCTGATGCCGAACGATACGTCAACCACATCTTCACCAACGATGTGCGTGGAGCCGAACCAGGCAAGATTTTCTACGGAATGATGTGCTATGAGAATGGCGGAACCGTCGACGACCTGCTCGTGTACAAGATGGCAGATAACGACTTCTTCCTCGTAATCAACGCAGCCAACATCGACAAGGACGTAGAATGGATGGAAAGCCATCTGGAGGGATACGACGTGGAGTTCAAGAACTGCTCGGAACAATACGGACAGCTTGCCGTGCAAGGTCCTGAGGCAGAGCAGGTGGTAGAGGAAGTATTGGGACTGGCATGCAAGGAGCTAATATTCTACACAACCAAGACTATCGACGTAGCTGGCGAGACAATCATCATCAGCCGCACGGGCTACACAGGCGAAGACGGATTCGAAATATACGCTTCACACGCCTACATCAACGAGCAATGGGACAAGCTGCTGGCATCAGGTCGCTGCAAGCCTTGCGGACTTGGATGCCGCGACACATTGCGCTTTGAGGTAGGACTTCCACTCTATGGCGATGAACTTTCCAACGAGATTTCACCCGTAATGGCAGGGTTGAGCATGTTCTGCAAGCTCGACAAGCCCGAATTCATCGGTAAGGAAGCACTCGTAGAACAGAAGAACAACGGTGTAAGCAAGCGAGTGATTGGCATCGAGCTAAGCGACCGAGCCATTCCACGCCACGGCTACAAGATTCTGCACGAAGGCGAAGAGGTTGGCGAGGTGACCACAGGCTATCATACTATTTCTACCGACAAGTCGGTATGTATGGCTCTTGTTGACGCACGCTATGCCAAGCTCGGCACAGAACTTGAGGTACAGATCCGCAAGAAGACTTTCCCCGGCGTAGTGGTGAAGAAGCGCTTCTACGACAAGCATTACAAGAAATAATTAAAACTAATAACTTATATATAAACAACTAACAACTAATAACATTTATGGCAAAAGTAATTGAAGGACTCTACTATTCTGAGTCACACGAATATGTAAAGATAGAAGGCGATTTCGCATATGTAGGCATCACAGATTATGCCCAGAACGCACTCGGCAACGTGGTTTACGTCGACCTTCCCGAAGTGGATGACGAAGTTGAGGCTGACGAGGATTTCGGAGCCGTAGAGAGCGTTAAGGCAGCAAGCGACCTTATCTCACCCGTAACAGGTACTGTAGTAGAGGTGAACGAAGCCCTCGAAGACAAGCCTGAACTGATCAACGAAGACCCGTTCGAAAACTGGATCATCAAGGTTCAGCTCTCTAACACAGCCGAGCTCGACAACCTCATGGACGCACAGGCCTATGAGGATTTCTGCAAGGCTTAAAGAAATCTGAAATCTTACCGAAACAACAAATCAAGAAGTAGGGAATCAGGAGAACAGCGGAACGTTTTGCTCAAACAAGCTCTCCGCACTCCTGATTCCCAGCTTCTGATTTACTGTATACTCCCTATTTCTAACTATTAATATTCCCTACTCAAACTATGAACTTCAAGTATTTTCCACATACCGAGGAAGAGATAAAGCAAATGCTTGCGAAGGCCGGAATGGAGTCGCTTGACGACCTCTACTCTGACGTGCCCGAACAAATACGTTTCAAGGGAGAATATGACTTGCCAGAACCCTTGAGCGAAGCAAGCATACGCACTTTCTTCGAGAAATTAGGCAACAAGAACCAGCGTCTCACGGTATTTGCCGGAGCTGGATGCTACGACCATTACACTCCGGCAATAGTGCCAAACATCATATCACGCTCTGAATTCCTCACAAGTTACACCCCTTATCAGGCAGAAATTTCGCAGGGAACACTCCATTACATATTCGAATATCAGAGTATGATGGCAGAATTGACTGGTATGGATATTTCCAACGCGTCAATGTACGACGGATCTACCGCTACAGCCGAGGCTGCAATCATGGTTATGGCTTCGACAAAGAAGACCGATACTGTGCTGATTTCAGGCACAGTAGACCCGAAAATAGTAGATGTAGTGAAAACTTACGCACATTTCCACGGATTTAACGTAGAAATGATTGCCCAAAACGAGGGCGTTACCGACAAGGCGCAGATGGACGAGCGTCTTGACAAGGGTGGCGTGGCTGGCGTAATCGTACAGCAGCCCAACTATTACGGCATAGTGGAAGACTATGCAGGATATGCAGATTCATGCCACGCCAACAAGGCGCTGTTCGTAATCAATAGTGTAGCTGCCGACCTCGCTCTGCTCAAGACACCAGGCGAATGGGGTGCTGACATAGCAGTAGGCGACGGACAGTCGCTGGGCATACCAATGGCATTCGGAGGTCCGTCAGTAGGCTATATGTGCTGCACAGAGAAGCTGATGCGCAAGATGCCTGGACGTATCGTCGGACAGACTCTCGACAACCGCGGACAACGCGTATTCGTACTCACCCTGCAGGCTCGCGAACAGCACATACGCCGCCAGAAAGCCACATCAAACATCTGCTCAAACGAGTCGCTCATGGCTCTCTTCGTCACTATTTACATGTCGGTAATGGGCAAGGAAGGACTCAAGGAGGCAGCACAGATGTCATACGACGGAGCACACTATCTGCACGACCAGCTGATAGCTACGGGCAAGTTTGAGGACAAATACCCACAGGACTTCTTCAACGAGTTCTGCGTAAGCTATAAGGGCAATGTCGACAGCCTGCAGAAACGCTTCATCGAAAACGGAATATTGGGCGGCATAAAGGTTGACGATGACACCCTGATGTTTGCCGTAACCGAGAAACGCACAAAGCAAGAAATTGACCAACTCGTAAACATTGTAAAGGAGGAAACGCTATGAACAACCGTCTTTATGGAAATCTGATTTTTGAATTGTCGCATCCTGGGAGACGCGGTTATTCCCTTCCCAACAACGAGTTCGGACATCACGAAGTGCCAGAAGCTATGCGACGTAATGCCGACGCTCAACTGCCTGAGTGCAACGAGCTTACCGTTATACGCCACTACACTAATCTGAGCGCCAACAACTTCGGCGTGAACAACGGATTCTATCCACTGGGAAGCTGCACGATGAAGTACAATCCTATCATCAACGAAGAGGTGGCAGCCATGCCCCAGTTTGCCGAACTACACCCCTTGCAGCCAGAGCAGACTTGTCAAGGAGCATTGCAGCTGTACTACGAGATGCAGAAGAGCTTAGCGGCGATAACCGGTCTCGAAGAGTTCACACTAAACCCCTTTGCAGGTGCTCACGGCGAGCTAACCGGACTCATGACCATACGTGCCTACCATCAGAGCCGTGGCGACATGAAACGCACAAAGGTGATTGTACCAGACTCAGCACACGGCACCAACCCTGCTTCAGCTGCTGTATGCGGACTGGAGATTGTTGAGGTGAAATCAACAGCTGACGGCGTTGTTGACACAGAAGACCTGCGCGGACTGCTTGACGACACGGTGGCAGCTATGATGATGACCAACCCCAACACACTCGGTCTCTTCGAGTGCAAGATTCCCGAAATACAACAACTCGTACACGAATGTGGCGGACTGATGTATTACGACGGAGCCAACCTCAACCCGATGCTTGGCGTATGCCGTCCGGGCGATATGGGATTCGACGTGATGCACATCAATCTGCACAAGACGTTCTCAACACCTCACGGCGGCGGAGGTCCCGGTTCGGGCCCTGTAGGCGTTCGCAAAGGTCTGGAGCAGTTCCTGCCCGTACCTAAGGTAGAAAAGGATGGCGACACATACAAGATAGTAGGCTGCGACGAGGACAACATACACGTAGGCGAATTCTTCGGCAACTATGCCGTAATGATGCGAGCTTACGCCTATATTCTCTCGCTCGGCAAAGAGCACATACGTATGGTAGGACCACTCGCAACGCTCAATGCCAACTACGTGAAGGAGTCGCTAAAGGATGTCTACGCCCTGCCAATTCCTACCGTATGCAAACATGAGTTCGTGTTCGACGGACTCAAGGACAAGTCGACTGGAGTAACTACTATGGATGTGGCAAAGCGCCTGCTCGACTACGGCTACCACGCTCCCACCATCTACTTCCCGCTTCTCTTCCATGAGGCCATGATGATAGAGCCTACCGAGAGCGAAAGCAAGGAGACGATCGACGCATTCATCGAAGTGCTCAGACAGATTGCCGAAGAAGCCAAGAACAATCCAGAGGAGGTGAAGACTGCACCTCACAACACTCCTGTAGGACGTGTTGACGACGTATTGGCAGCCAAGCACCCTATTCTCACTTGGAAACAGATGAACCAATAGCATTCGAACCAACAACAGATATGATACATTCGGATTTAATTATCATAGGCTCGGGTCCGGGCGGCTATCGTGCCGCCCACCATGCTGCCGTGCACCGACTATCGGTTGTAATCATCGAGAAGGCAGAAGCAGGAGGTACATGCCTCAACCGTGGCTGCATACCCACCAAAACACTCTGCCGCAACGCCGAAATAGTAGACACACTACGCCATGCCGACACATTCGGACTTATGGGCGAAGGCTACTCACTCGACTTCGGCCGCGTGATGGAACGTAAACAAGAGGTTATTGGTCAGCTGCGAAGCGGAGTGGAAACACTCATGCAGACACCTGGCATTACGCTCGTGCGAGGAACAGCCTCATTTACTGATGCTCATACGATAGCTGTTGGCGACGATCAGTACACGGCCGACAACATAATAATAGCAACAGGAAGCGACTCTAAGTGTCCGCCTATAGAGGGAACCACATTGCCAGGAGTTGTCACTTCAACCGAACTGCTTGATGTCGACCACTTGCCCAAGCGCCTGTGCATCATAGGCGCAGGAGTGATAGGCATGGAGTTTGCGTCGGTATTCAGCAGCTTTGGCAGCAACGTAACGGTAATAGAGTTTCTTAAGGAATGTCTGCCCGTGCTCGACTCTGACATTGCCAAGCGCCTGCGTCAGACCATCTGCAAGCGTGGTGTAGAATTCTACATGCAGTCGGCTGTAAAGTCGATAACACAGACTGATACAGAAGACAGAACCAAACAGTTGACTGTAAGCTTCGAGAAAAAGGGCAAACCTGTTAGCATAGATGCAGATATGGTGCTTATAGCTACCGGACGCAAACCCTGTACAGAAGGTCTCGCACTCGAACAGGTAGGCATAGAACACTCGCCTAAAGGCATAGTAGTAGACGATGATTTCCAGACTAACGTTAGTGGCGTATACGCCATCGGCGATGTCAACGGACGCTGTCTGCTGGCACATGCAGCCACATTCCAAGGTCTGCACGTGGTCAATCGCATACTCAACCGCCCCGATGACATCCGCTTCGACGTAATGCCATCTGCCATATTCACCAATCCCGAGGCAGCAAGCGTAGGATTGAGCGAAGACCAGCTGAAGGCCGAGCAGCGCCCCTACGAGTGTCGCAAGGGTTTCTACCGCTCCAACGGCAAAGCACTCGCTATGAACGAGACCGACGGAATGATAAAACTCCTCGTTGATACAACCAACGACCAGAGAATAGTAGGATGTCACGCATTTGGTGCCCACTCAGCCGATATGGTACAGGAGATTGCAGCATTGATGAACAGCGGCACTACACTTCAGCAGCTGGCCAACATCATACACATCCACCCTACCCTGTCTGAAATTTTGCACGACATGGCTTTATAATTAAAAGCTATAAAATAATCAAGTAGGAGGTAAATACTAATTATAGGTGTTTACCTCCTATTTTTATATATGATATAGCCTCAGTACTTGTGCCAAGTACTGCAAAAATCCAACGAAGATATATAGTATCTAAAGTAAGTAATAAAGCGTTATAAAACAAAAACTCGTTATACATCCAGATTGGGAGAATGTACAACGAGTTTTTAGTTATTTATAACCAAAGTATTAGAAAGTTTTAGCTTTATCTTTACATTTTCATACAAGCCAATATTTTCTATCAATATATCCTTTATAAATATTGCCTCAATGCAGCCAACAATTCATTATTCTCCTTCTTAGACCCTACAGTTATGCGCAGACAGTTATGGCAGAGCTGCACATTGTTGCGATTGCGCACAACTATGCCTTTGTCGATGAGGTAGTTGTAGATATGGGGAGCATCGCTCACCTTGGCGAGGAAAAAATTGGCATCGGTGGGATAAACCTTCTCACAAATGGGTAGCTGACCGAAAGCCACTACCATTCGTTCACGCTCCACAACAATGGTACGCACCCACTTCTCCACCTCAAACGCATCCGAAAGGCGCTGAACGGCAAAATTCTGGGTAAGCTCGTTGACATTATAAGGATACTTCACCTTGCTAAACAGATCGATTATATCCTTGCTTGCAAACGCCATACCAAGACGAATGGCAGCACATCCCCAAGCCTTGCTCATAGTGTTGAGTACAATTAGATTGGGAAACTCAGCCAATCGCGTACGCCATGCACGAGCCTTGTTGAAGTCAGAATAAGCCTCGTCAACTACAACAATACCACCAAACGTAGTGAGTATCTTCTCTATCTCGACAGCATTCAGGAGATTGCCCGTAGGATTGTTGGGAGAACATATCCATATTATCTTCGAGCGGTCGTCGCAAGCGGAGAGCATAGCATCGGCTGAAATCTGAAAGTTATCGTCAAGCAGTACCTTGCGATACTCCACGTCGTTGACATCGGCACAAACCTTATACATACCGTATGTAGGCTCCATGGCCACCACGTTGTCGATGCCTGGACGACAGAAACATCTGTAAGCAAGGTCGATGGTCTCGTCACTACCGTTGCCCAGACACATATTCTCGGACGCAACACCCTTTACACGCGCCAGCTTCTCCTTCACCTTCATCTGCAGAGGGTCGGGATAACGATTGAATGGCGAGTTGTAAGGACTCTCGTTGGCATCGAGAAACACATGGGCATCTCTACCCTTGAATTCGTCACGAGCGCAGCTATATGGTGCCAGACCCAGAATGTTGGGTCTGACAAGTTCACTAAGATTTTTCATATTGCTAATGAGTAGAGTTCAGTTTGGCCATGCGCACACTCATGGCATTGCGATGAGCGTCAAGATGTTCGGCAGCAGCCATCACCTCCACAGTGCGACCTATAGAGCGGATGCCCTCGGCGCTTAAGTGCTGGAACGTCACCTTACGCATGAAGCTGTCAATATTCACACCATTGTAAGCCGTAGCATATCCGTGTGTGGGCAATGTGTGGTTGGTTCCGCTGGCATAGTCGCCTGCACTCTCGCAGGCATACTCGCCAAGGAATACGCTACCGGCATTCACCACCCTTTCAGCCAGACGCTCATAGTCGGCTGTGGCTATAATGAGGTGTTCGGGAGCGTATGCGTTGCTCAGGTCTATTGCCTCATCGGTATTCTGCACAAGCACAGCCTTACTGTTTTCTAGCGTCTTCATTGCTATCTCTCGACGCGGCAACTTGGCAAGCTGCAGCTCTATCTGCTGCTGTACAGAGTCAATCTTCTCCTCCGATGTACTGATAAGCAGCACCTGCGAATCGATGCCATGTTCAGCTTGCGAAAGAAGATCGGCTGCCACAAACTCTGCATTGCTCTCAGCATCGGCTATTACGCAGACCTCCGACGGACCTGCCGGCATATCTATTGCCACCTCATGAAGCGACACATGCTGTTTGGCAGCCATAACATACTGGTTGCCTGGGCCGAATATCTTGTACACCTTGGGCACAGACTGCGTACCGTATGCCATTGCACCGATAGCCTGCACACCACCTATCTTGAACACCTTTTCTACGCCCACCACATCTGCGGCAGCCAGGATTGCAGGGTTCACCTTGCCATCGGCCTTAGGAGGTGTGCAGAGCACTATCTCGCTACAACCAGCTATCTTGGCTGGAGTGGCAAGCATCAGAACTGTGGAGAAAAGCGGAGCCGTGCCGCCCGGTATATACAATCCCACACGCTCTATGGGCAGTTGCTTCTGCCAACACACCACGCCTGGTGCAGTCTCAACTTTGCAGACCGACATGAGTTGGGCCTTATGAAACTTATAGATATTGTCATGGGCAAGCTTTATGGCTTCAAGTAGTTCGCAGTCAATACTAGCCATTGCCTCAGCCTTCTCCTCTTCGCTTACCATCAGTTCGCCAAGTACAGCATGGTCGAACTTGGCCTCATACTCCTTTACAGCTTCGTCGCCTCTAAGTCGCACATCGTCGAGAATGCCCGACACAGCGCTATTGAGACTCGAAACGTCAAGATGCGGACGCAGACAAATGTCCGCCCATTCCGAACTATCGGGATTATTATATACCTTCATATTCTATATACGTCTAATTCAATATAAGTATAAAAACATCAAAATCTTCTACAGAAAATCTTCTACAGAATCATTTTCTCAATAGGCGTAACAAGTATGCCCTGAGCACCCAAATCCTTAAGTTTGGCAATAATCGACCAGAAACGCTTCTCGTCGAGCACGGTATGTACAGAACACCATCCATCTTCGGCAAGAGGAATTACCGTAGGGCTCTTTATGCCAGGCAACACCTTTATTATTTCGGGCACACTCGCTTTAGGAGCGTTCATCATCACATACTTCTTGTCCTGAGCAGAGCGTACTGCCGAGAAGCGGAACAGCATTTCGTTGAGTATCTGATGCTTCTCGTCGTCGAGATTCCAGTTGCCTACAAGCAATGCCTCACTATGAGTGACGATTTCCACCTCTCGCAGATTATTGCTCACAAGCGTACTGCCCGAGCTTACGATGTCGAAGATTCCATCAGCAAGACCGATACCCGGGCTAATCTCCACACTACCAGTAATTACGTGAATATCAGCACTTATGCCATTTTGACGCAAGTATTTGCTTAAGATGTTAGGATAAGAAGTGGCAATACGCTTGCCGTTGAACCATTGAGGTCCGGTATAGTTAACCTCCTTAGAAATGGCGAGCGACAGACGACACTTGCTGAATCCAAGACGAGACAATATCTGAACATTCTCACCACGCTCCTGATACTCGTTCTCGCCTACTATACCTATGTCGGCAACGCCAGAAGCCACACTCTGCGGAATGTCATCGTCGCGCAGGAAAAGAACCTCAAGCGGAAAGTTGGACGCCTGTACTAAAAGTGTGCGCTTGCTCGAACTCACCTTGATGTCGGCTTCAGCAAGCAGATTCATGGTATCGTCATACAGACGACCCTTCGATTGGACTGCAATTCTTAACATACTCTGAAAAAATTATATTTCTTACCTTAAAGTGTCGCAAAAGTAACTTATTTTTAGGTATTATGCAAAAATTATTGTACTTTTGTAAGCAAAATAGACGTATATTCTATGCAATTACAATATTTATACATTATTTTAGTCGCAATATGCATTTGCGGATGCAGCGAGAAAAAAAACAAGGAGATGACTCCATGGGGCGAACCTATCGATGACGACACCACAGCCATCAGTTCCAATCTTTCAATGGACGACATGATGCAGAACGGCGAACTGATTATGCTTACCATGACCGGTCCAGACACTTATTTCGACTATCATGGACGTGGCATGGGCACACAGTTTCTGCTATGCGAGAAGTTTGCCCAACACATAGGCGTATCGCTCAGAGTAGAGGTATGCAAGAGCGTAGAAGAAATGCTCAGACGACTTAAGGACGGCGAGGCCGACATCATTGCCTATCAGATGCCGAAAGCCACAAAAGGAACCATACCATGCGGATATGCCGTAGACTCGCTCAAGACATCGTGGCTGACCAGCAAGGACTCCAAAGAACTTGCCGACTCAATAAATAACTGGTACACACCGAAACTTATTGCACAAATACAGAACGAGGAGCGTCTCAGATACTCTACGCAGAGCATCCACCGACACACTTATGCTCCAATGCTCAACGCCAAGTCGGGCATTATTTCGCAATACGACCATCTTTTCATAAAGTATTCGCCCATAGCACGATGGGACTGGCGACTGCTTGCCGCCCAATGCTATCAGGAATCTTGCTTCGACCCCAAGGCATACTCATGGGCAGGAGCTTGCGGATTGATGCAGATAATGCCGTCTACAGCAGCCCAACTCGGACTGCCAATGTCTAAGATTTACGACCCCGAAGAAAACATTTATGCTTCAGCACGTTACATTAATAAGCTAAACTCTTCCTTTCAAGATGTAAGAGACCCATTAGAGCGCCAGTCGTTCGTACTCGGTAGCTACAACGGAGGCTCGCTACACATACGCGATGCTATGGCATTGGCAAGAAAATACGGCAAAAACCAATACAAATGGGCTGACGTGGCAGAGTTTGTGTTGAAACTAAGCACGCCACAATACTACAACGACCCTGTAGTGAAGTACGGATATATGCGCGGACACGAAACCGTGACATACGTGGCGCGCATTCACGACCGATGGCGCCAGTATCGCGGAGCAGCTCGTGGTAGCGGCGCTACACAATTTCTACCTGACATAACACCCGGCGGCGACACTCCGCACAAGGCATCAAGAAAACATAGGTTTAAATTATAGTATTTGCTAGAAAAATAGGGTCTACCCACTTTAATATGGGATAAACCTTTGCCCGATTAATAAAAAAGATGTAATTTTGTACATCGTTTAAAACAAATTATACATAAAAGCGCCACAAGCCAAGCTGTGGCAACATAGTGAAACAAACAAAAATAACATGTCTGGATATTTAAGCACAAGCAAGAAGAAGATTACAGCCCCCCTGTTTTTTGAGATGAAACGCAACGGCGAGAAGATAAGTTGGCTAACCGCTTACGACTACACTTCAGCATCGATAATTGACGCTGGCGGAGTGGACGCAATTCTTGTAGGCGACTCGGCTTCTAACGTAATGGATGGCAATATGACAACCCTGCCCATAACCGTCGACGAAATGATTTACCACGCACGCTCGGTAGCACGCGCCGTAAACCATGCTCTCGTAATATGTGACATGCCATTCGGCAGCTACCAAGTGTCGGAAGAGGACGGACTGCGCAACGCAATACGCATAATGAAGGAAACGGGCGTTGACGCCGTGAAGATAGAAGGCGGAGCTGAGATTGCACCGATGATAAATCGAATGGTAGACGCAGGAATCCCAGTTAGCGGACATTTAGGACTGACACCTCAAAGTGTACATAAATTCGGAGGCTACGGACTGCGAGCCAAAGACGATGCCGAAGCTGAGAAGCTCATATCCGATGCCAAGGCACTCGATGAAGCCGGATGCTTCTGTATTGTGCTTGAGAAAGTTCCAGCTGCACTCGCACAGAAGGTGACTGAAAGCGTAAGCTGTGCCACTATAGGCATTGGCGCAGGAAACTGTTGCGACGGACAGGTGCTTGTTTATGCTGACATGCTCGGCATGAATCCAAGCTTCAGGCCAAAGTTTGTAAGAAAATACGCTGATCTGTACAACGTCATGACTTCTGCCATAGCACAGTATGTCAACGACGTCAAGTCGACTGACTTCCCTAACGAAACTGAATCATATTAATGGACAATACGTGCACGCCGACATACCACAGAATGTGGAACCGCGATTTCACACTACTCATAATAGCCGAGTTGCTGCTGTGTGTAGCCTGTTACATGACAATACCATTCTTGCCATGCAGACTATACTGGAATAACTATGTAGATGCCGAATGGGCATGTCTGACAATGGGAGCCTTCGTTGCAGGTATAGGTATATCTGGATTTTTCGGCAGCTGGCTCATACAACGCTACCGCCGCAACAAGGTATTTTTGATATCCACATTCTGCCTAAGCGCTACAATCCTCGCCATGACAACATTCGACGTATCGGCCAACAAACACATCGACACCACTCAGAAAACGTGGCTAATGGCGGCGTGCATATGGGGAGGATTTGTGTTTGGTCATGCCAAGCGCGTTCTCTCATGTACATTACTTATTGATAAGACTGAGTCTTGCCACCGAACAGAAGCTAACTATGCCGCAATATGGATATCGCGACTTGCTGTAACTGCAGGGCCAATAGCATACATACTAATACGACAGGAACTGCAAAGCACTGTCTATTACGCTATCGGAGCGACAATGGCTCTTGTCGCAGCAATATTAGTAATGATGGTAAAATTCCCATTCCGGGCACCCGAAGAAGGCACTCACGTACTTTCAATCGACCGTTTCTTCCTACCACAAGGATGGAACGTAGCTATCGTTATCACACTAATGAGCACTGCACTGGGAATTGTAATGGCCACACACATGAGCATCGAGTTCCTTTCAGCAATAGCCATAGGATTTGTCATAGCCATAATCCTGCTGAGATACAAGGCTGTACGTACAGGTAAGTTCACATCGGCCATAGGCAATGTCTGTATTCTTGTGGCAATAGCAGCAATGGCTATGCACAATGGAATGCTCGACGATACGCTCAAACCTATGATAATGGGCTTGGGTTACGGCATGACTTGCTCTGAACAGTTCTACAAACTGCTCGACCACAGCAGCCATTGCCAGCGAAGCACTGTAGAAAGCACATATTTCATGGCAAGCGACGGAGGCCTATTTATAGGCATAGCCATAGGATGGGCAGGCGAATACGGACTGGGAAGCCAGGCTGCATATGGTGCACATTTGGCACTCATTCTGTTTACCGTTGCCACATTGACGTGCTCTGCCAACGCCATCATAAAGAAAGGCCATAAGGACTATCATGCATAACACTAGTGTGTCACACTACTGTCGGCATACAAAAATACATAATAAAAGGAGGAAATATCATGATTATCAATTTCAAGGAGATTGAAGCCAAACACGTCGATGGCTTCAAGGGTGGCGAAGGTAACTTCATAACCAAACTCGCTGACGATGGAAAGGTGAAGATTATGCTCAACATGCTACCGTCAGGAAGTTCAATAGGCACTCATACACACATAGGCAACTGCGAGGTGATGTACATATTAAAAGGTGAAATAACATTTGTGTACGACGGAAAGGAAGAGACAGCACACGCTGGCGACATACACTACTGTCCGTGCGACCACACCCACAGAGCCGAGAACCGCAGTAGTGAGGATGCTGAGTTCTTTGCTATTGTACCTGAGACGAAATAGAGACTCATATTTTGCATAAATATGGATAAATTGCAAAAGATGGCTAAATCCAATGAAATAGACATGCTTCACGGACCGCTGTTCATGAAGATACTGATGTTCTCGCTACCACTTGCAGCAAGCAGCGTCCTGCAGCAGATTTTTAACTCGGTTGACGTGGCTGTTGTCGGACACTTTGCTAGCAAGCAGGCTTTAGCTGCAGTAGGAAGCAACGGTCCGGTAATAAGCCTGCTCATCAATCTATTTATTGGCGTGTCTATGGGAGCCAATGTGATAATATCCAACCACATCGGTCAAAACGATGCCGACGGCATACGAGAGTCAATCAGGACTATCGAGATGGTGTCGGTGTTGAGCGGAATCATTTTGATGGTCATTGGAATTGCAACAGCTAGACCCATACTCACACTAATGGGCACTCCTGACGACGTGCTTCCAATGGCCATCAGCTATCTACAGATCTATTTCCTAAGCATCCCTTTCTTTCTAATTTTTAATTTCGGAGCAGCAATCCTGCGCAGCATGGGTGATACCAGACGCCCCTTGTACATTCTTGTAGTAGCAGGAGTAGCCAATGCCATGCTAAATCTTTTCTTTGTAATAGTTTTGAAAATGGGCGTGGAAGGTGTAGCCATAGCTACGGGCATTGCAAATGCAATAAGCGCCCTGCTAATCATACTTCTGCTGCAAAAGGAGAACGAGCCATACAGAATACACATTAAAGAAGCTAAATTACACTGGACCGAACTGAGAAGAATGCTGATAATAGGCATTCCTGCCGGACTGCAAGGTATGGTGTTCTCCATATCAAACGTGTTGCTACAATCTGCAATAAACAGCCATGGTGCCGATGCCATTGCAGGGTCAGCAGCAGCATTAAATTTCGAATACTATTGCTATTTCGTGATATGTGCATTCAATGGAGCCGCAATAACATTCATCGGACAGAACTTTGGAGCAGGAAACAAAGAGCGCGTGAAACGCATATTCTGGATATGCATGGGAATGAGCTTGTTGTGCTGTGGCGCCCTAAATGGAATATTTACCTGGCAGCACAAATTCTTCCTGTCATTCTTCAGTAATGATGCCAACGTGCAGGTTTACGGAAAAATCCGCATGGAGATAGTATTGGCTTGCCAATTTATAGCCAGTAGCTATGAAATATCAGCCTCTGCTTTGCGTGGTATGGGCAAGTCGATGCAACCGACAATACTAACTGTGTTTGGAACCTGTCTGCTTCGCATCATATGGGTATACGCAGTATGCCCTGTATGGACTAGCTTCAACACGATAATGCTTGTTTATCCCGTATCATGGGTAGCTACAGGCACAATGGTGAGCCTAGCGTTTTATCTCACGGCAAGAAAACAGCTGTCTTCAAGCGCTATATAAAACCTATAACCACTACCTTATTTGGTTAATGACATGAAAACAAATGAGTTCTGACAATGAATATAGCGTTCGATGGCAAAAAAGTAGGCAATAAATTTTCATATCACACGAAAAACTCGTATCTTTGCACGTCCTTAGAGTAAAAGGGCTTGATTATAAGTAGAATAAATATATATACATTCAAATGACTAAAGCAGATATCATTAACAAAATTGCTGAAAGCACGGGATTACAAAAGAAAGACGTCTCAGTTGTCGTAGAAAGTTTCATGGAGAACATTAAGGACAGCTTGTTGTCAAACAAGGAGAATGTTTACCTGCGTGGATTTGGAAGTTTTATCGTTAAGCATCGTGCTGCAAAAACAGCTCGCAATATATTGAAGAAGACAACTATGAAAATTGGCGCACATGACCAGCCAAGCTTCAAACCAGCCAAGTGCTTTATTGAGGAGATGAAGAAAGCAACAATGGAATAAGAATAAACATTATTCAAAATAATATATTAACAATAAAAATTTAAAGCTATGCCAAACGGAAAGAAAAAAAAGGGACACAAGATGGCTACTCACAAACGTAAAAAAAGATTACGTAAGAACAGACATAAGAGCAAGTAAACAAGCCTGCCCATAAAGGGTCAGTTCCAGAAAATGGGGGCGCGTCAATCACAATGCATACGCAGTGGCTTTGGCGCGCCCCCCAAGTTTTATAGTATTGTTACCTAAATTATAAACAAAAAGAGAAATGACTAGCGAAGTTGTAATTGACGTCCAACAGAAAGAGATATCTATAGCACTGCTTGAAGACAAGCGACTTGTGGAATATCAGACAGAACCACGCTCTGCCTCTTTCTCTGTTGGTAACATTTATATTGCAAAAGTTAAGAAACTAATGCCCGGACTGAATGCCAGTTTCGTGGACGTAGGTTACGAACGTGACGCTTTTCTCCATTATCTTGATTTAGGCAATCAATTCAATTCTTACGAGAAATATCTCAAGCAAGTACAGAGCGACCGAAAAAAACTCTATCCTTTTGCCAAAGCCACACGACTTCCAGATCTTAAAAAAGAAGGAAGTGTACAAAACACATTAAATGTTGGTGAAGAGGTTTTGGTCCAAATCGTTAAAGAACCGATATCCACCAAAGGACCACGTTTGACTGGTGAACTCAGTTTCGCAGGTCGTTATCTTGTACTTATGCCATTCGGCGACAAGGTTTCTGTATCATCAAAAATTAAAAGCGGTGAAGAGCGCGCACGTCTAAAACAACTCATCAACAGCATAAAACCAAAAAATTGCGGAGTAATTGTACGCACAGTTGCTGAAGGAAAGCGTGTTGCTGAACTTGACGCAGAATTAAAAATACTCACCAAGCGGTGGGAGGACGCACTCATAAAGGTGCAGAAAACACAGAAGCGACCACAACTGATATTCGAAGAGACCGGACGCGCCGTAGCAATGCTACGCGACTTATTCAACCCCACATACGAAAACATTTACGTCAATGACGAGGATGTTTTTCATGAAGTAAAACACTATGTATCACTCATCGCCCCTGAGAAAGCCAACATAGTGAAATTATATACAGGCACAGTTCCTATCTTCGATAATTTTAATGTTACTAAACAGATTAAGTCAAGCTTTGGTAAGACAGTTAACTATAAACATGGCGCTTATTTGATTATAGAACATACAGAAGCCCTGCACGTTGTCGATGTAAATAGTGGCAACCGATCACACTCTGACAACGGTCAAGAAGCCAATGCTCTTGATGTGAACCTTGGTGCTGCCGACGAATTGGCAAGACAGTTGCGATTGCGTGACATGGGAGGCATTATCGTTGTCGACTTCATCGACATGAATCTGGCTGAAGACCGTCAACTTCTCTACGAACGCATGTGCAAGAATATGCAGAAAGACAGAGCTCGCCACAACATTTTGCCATTAAGCAAATTCGGCTTGATGCAGATTACACGCCAGCGTGTACGTCCAGCAATGGATGTAAATGTAGAGGAGGTCTGCCCCACATGTTTCGGAAAAGGAAAGATTAAGTCGAGCATTATTTTTACAGATCAGCTTGAGAGTAAGATTGACAGACTTGTCAAGAAGATTGGAGTTAAGACATTCTATCTGCACGTTCATCCCTATGTAGCGGCATACATCAACAAGGGAATATGGTCGCTAAAAAGAAAATGGCAGCTAAGATATGGTCTTGGTGTTCACATTGTTCCTTCACAGAAACTCGCTTTCCTGCAGTATGAATTCTACGACAGCAAGCGACAGTTTATTGATATGAAGGAAGAGATTGAAACCAAATAGTTCCATCATCAATACTACAGAATATAATAAAGCCCTGGATTTAAATCATCCAGGGCTTTATTGTTTGTATATGAGCTGCAAGCCGAAAACCTTCGTATCATGCCATGATACGACCATTTCAAGACACGCAACATGTCTTTATATCACTATCCTGACATCGTTATTTCGCCTCCTTTGTCCTACTATTGCGCTTTCTCCAGAAGAACAAGTCAGAGATACGCTTGAAGTCCTTCTTCATTATTATACCCAAGCCTTGAGTATTAAGGCTGTTGCGCGTGAAGTAGCGGTCATTTGTCTTGTTGTAGACATTAATGGCAAGGTTGCCATTGGGGAAGAGCAGATACTTGATGTCGAAGTCGCCAATGAAACTGGTTGTGGCATTATCGTTGTCACGATAGCCGAACTGACCGTTTATGAGCAGACGGTTGTTAAGCAGACGACCCGAAAGCAATCCTTCGTATTCAGCATTATTGAAGCCCTCAGTTCCAGTAGAAATATTGGCACCGAAATTCCAGTTGTTGTTATTAATCACATTGCTCAATACGGTATTTATCTGCTGACTTATAGTACCGCTAAGGAAACTCTGCATTGCAAGCGAAGTCTGGCTGTACTGCGGCGTACTGCCATCAGCATTGTTGTTGTTCTGAGCATAGAAGCGTCCTACGGCAAGCAGATACAACACCTGTTGCTTCTTCTCCTCCTCAGCATTGAGCAGACTATACACCATCTGCTTCACATCATTGCTAAGCGACGGCATGTCAAGATCAAAGTCCACCTTAGGTGCATATGGATTGCCCGTTATGTTCATCACACAGTTGACACGAACATTATTGTTAGTGAACGACCTGCCTATATTAAGGTCGGCAAGGCTCACGCTGTTCAACACATACTGTGCCTTAAGGTCGAGCACAGCGTTGTACGGATCACCGCCAAACGCTATGGTGCCTCCCTTGACAAAGTCGAAGTCTTTCTTCAGAATATTCTGAATTGTCAGCTTATACACGCCATGGTCGACAGTATAGTTGCCAAACATCTGGAATGCGCCCTTATTGAAATACGAGGCTCTGAGCATTCCGTCACCATTGAGTGTAATGTAGTCGCCGGTCTGCTGGTCCATCAGCAACTTCAAGGTTACGTCAGGATTGCAGTTGATAAGGAAGTTCAGACGAATGTTGGTAGAGATATCATCCGTTTCCGTCTTCTTCTCATCATTTGCTACATAAGAGGAGTCGGAAACAACATTGTTCTTCTTGCTCCATTTGACAAAATCATTAGACCCGATAGACCCTTGATCGCTAACATTGTACACCAATATACTGTTCTTCTCAGGCGTGCCTTCTACATCTATTACCACTTCACCGCTCCTGCCCTTAATGCTACAGTCGCCAGTAATATAAGCTGTACCATAGAAGGTATTGTCGCCGAATGTCTTAGTATCATAAGCCAGAAGATTCCGCGCTTTTATATTAAGGTCATACGACAGGTTGGTAAGGTGCTGATGGTGAAGGCTTCCGGTAAGTATGCCGGTGTTGCCGTTATGGTCGTATATTATATTGCCATTGAATATTATCTCATCAGGAATGAAAGTCACAGAGTCGCCACGTAGCCAGTATGTGGTATTGAGGGCTGTCATACGCATAGAACCGTTCACAGCAGCCTTTCCTACAAGGTTGATGTTACTCAGAGGTCCTACAACGTTCACCTTGCCATTTATGTCGGCATCAACGTTGTCCATAAACGAGCCGCAGAAACTTTCCATAAATTCAGCACGTGTGCGATGTGCGTCAATGCCAAGGTCGATGTAGTTGTGCTTGGGCGATACATAGCCGTTTATGTCTGTATGACGGCCGTCTTCGTCCTGTGCCACAGCATCTATATTGATGCGCCCCTCGTCAAAGTCGTAGTCTACATTGGCAAACAGCGTACCCATACGTCCTGATTCAAACTTAAACTCTTTGACCTTAAGGTTGGCAGCCAACTGAGGTTTGCCGCTGAACACTCCTGCCACACGGGCATTACCCGAAGCCATACCGAAGAAGTCGACCGAATGAAAGTTGACAAGATTAAGTACATAGCTCACATCTATGTCATTGAGCGTTACAAGCAATGAATCTTCATAGCTCTTCGTCGCTGCTCCATCAATCGCTAGTTTCTGATTGTCATGGCTTATAGAGAAGCCGTTCACCTCCAAATGGTTCTTGCTATACACTATAGTAGACGGAGCTACATGCCACGTTGTGTCGCCAATAGTGGCACGCGAATGCAGAACATCTACATAAGCAGTCGACACACCATCATCGTTCTTGGCGAATACTGTACTGGCATTTATAACTCCCTTAAGCGGGTGACGTTCGTTGTTGCCGAAACTGAGCGACGTATTCAAATGGTTGTCTGAAGCACCTGCACTAAGATGCAGAGACATGTATTTGCCTTTGTCGGCAAGTTTCATAATACGTATATCCGCCTTTAGGGTGTCACTCGGCGACTCGATGTTAATAAAAGCATCGCTGAAACGATGGCCGTCGTATGCAAACGATGGCACGTCACACCACAGGTCAATCTTCTCTTGCTTGTCGTTCAGCTCACCGCTGATGTTAAGCGGACGATTGATTTCAAGCGGAATGCCGAGCAGATGCTTCATCCAATCAGTATTTGATATGGAAGCATTTATTGTAAAATCATTATATTCCTTCTGTGGCTGGCGTGTCAGTCCGGGGATTGTAGGCAACTTGGCAGCCACCATATTCAATACGCTGCGGGCAATAGTGTTGTAATTGAAATGTCCGTTAATATTCACCTGTCCAAAGTCGCTGTCAAGGTTGAGATAGTGGTTCTCGCCCTCAAATCCAGTCTTTACAGTTACATTACGCAACCCATACTCGCTTTGCGACGACAGCATAGAGAAGTCACTTATCTCCACGGTTCCGTCTGCATCATTAACGTTGCTGCCCTTTATGTCGCAGACAATATTGGCAGCAAATGCTGTCGACTGCCACTTCGGTGTGAGATGCAACGCATTAGGAGCAAAACGGCCTACTGCCACATTAGCCTTCAGCAGCGGAGTCTTTCCTGCAATGTTCAGCAATCCTGAAGCCGATATTTGCGCATTAGGATCGTCAATGTCTATTTTTCCGTCTACTACCTTATGGCGATAGGAAGCATCAATATTGATGTCATGATATTTATATCCGTTATAGTCAAAGTTATAGACACAACCAGTAGCAGCCATATTGTCTTCCGACTGTCCATGTAGGTTGAGATTGGCAGAGAGATGACCGAGCTTGTTGTCATCAGCCAGTTTGCCAACATTAAAATCTACTGTCTCTACATGCCCGATGATATTGTTCTTGCGTTTGTCTACAGCAAGTCTTATACTGCCGAGCGAAGTAGAGACACGAACATTGGCAGCCAACTTGTTGCTACCGCCTCCTACAAAACCTGTCATACTGACATCACCTGTACGTGTAAGTATAGCAGGTACTTCCTTACCAGTCGCAGTTGACACAAAAGAAGCTATGGCAGCATGATTGGCAGAAAATTGGTTTACATTGGCATACCAAGCAGCATCAGCAGGATAGTTCTTTATTCCACCGTCAACCAACAGATGCAAATCGCCATTGTCTGTACCAAGTTCCAATCGTGTCACATTTAATGAAGAGCCCGTACCATAGAAATCAGCTGCGAGCATCATACGTTGTTTAATACCAGAAAGTTTCGGCACAAAGCCAGCAAAATCTGCAAGACTGATTTTTGGGGCATTTATGCTGCCTTTGAATTGTATAGTAGGAATTTCTATCTTGCCGTTCTTCTTGCTGTAAGAACATGTAATATTTTCCGATTGCACAAGTGTAGATGGTAACTCAATCATGAAATTGCTGATGCTTGCTCCATTAGGACCATATACGGCATGCAACGAAAGCGACTTCAATCTGAATCCGCATCGCTCGTCAAATGCTATACGCTTCACCTTCACATTGAGCGAGTCGTCAGTTATACGGTTCACAATAATATGAGCGCTGATATTACTGACATCAATATTGTCGGACGAGAACTTATGCGAATTTGTTGCACGCGAAAGCACACGATAGCGCACAGCACCATTGCGAATTATAAGCGAGTTGATTTGCAAGTCGAGCGGAGTCTTCTGCCTGGTAGTGTCCTTTGATGCAAGCGAATCCACTACAAATTGGAAATTAGGCTTTGATTCTACCGTTGCCTTATAAAGATTTGCCTGCAGACCGAAGAACTGTGCTGACGTAACGTCAATCTGACCCTTGGTAAGTGCCAGAAGATTTATCTTAACCGATATTCGCGATACACGAAGCATCTGCTTACCTTGCTGGTCCTGCATCTCGGAATCGTCAATGATAAGTCGGTTGGCAAAACCCAGGTCTACCCTACCTACACTCACACGAGTGCCGAATTTGTCGCATAGGGCATCAGCTACACATTTTCCAATGTACGTCTGTACGAAGGGTATGTGCAGCATGACAATTACAGAAGCGTAGAGACCTATCAAGGTCCATATCGTTATATTTATTATGCGTTTGAACACGTGAAAATCCTATAGTTTGTTCTTAGTCAAATATATTTACAAAATTACAGAAAATCATTGAATTTGGCAAATAAAAGATTTGAAAACAAACAATATAAAAATCCCCCTATTTGCCCAAAAGACAAACAGAGGGATAAATATGGTTTAGCCATTGAGGCCGTTCGACCTCTTAGACCAATTAGCAAACCTTGTGTGAACCGTCGCTGATAACAACGTCAATCACCTTAGGCACCTTGCCATACTTGGCAGAATACTTAGCCTTGGCGTCAGCAATGAACTGATCGTAAAGTTCCTCCTTAACGAGGTTGATAGTGCAGCCACCGAAGCCACCGCCCATGATACGGCTACCAGTTACACCGTTTTCCTTGGCAATATCGTTGAGGAAGTCGAGTTCCTCGCAAGAAACCTCATACTCCTTGCTCAGACCCTCATGAGTCTCATACATCTTCTTGCCTACAGTCTCATAATCGCCAGCGTTGAGTGCATCGCATACTGCAAGTACACGGTCCTTCTCACCGAGTACGAAGTGAGCACGCTTGTAATCTTCTTCGCCTACTTCTGCCTTTACATCCTCAAGCTGCTCCCATGTGCAGTCACGCAGAGTATCGAACTTAGACTCAGGATGCTTTGCAGCTATGTGCTTAACAACATTCTCGCAAGAGTTGCGGCGGTCGTTATAAGGCGAACCTGCAAGTTCGTGCTTAACACAAGAGTTGAGCAATACGAGCTTATAGCCTACCGGACGGAACGGGAAGTATTCAAACTCACGGCTGTTGCAGTCGAGACGCATGAGGCAACCCTCTTTACCGAATACACTTGCAAACTGGTCCATGATACCGCAGTTAACACCACAGTAGTTGTGCTCTGTAGCCTGACCTGCAAGAACCATATCCCATTTGCTCACCTTGTTATCACCAAACAAGTCGTTCAATGCAAAGGCGAAGCAGCTCTCAAGAGCAGCCGATGAAGACATACCGGCACCCAGAGGCACATCACCTGCAAATGCTGTGTTGAAGCCCTTAACGTCAACACCAAGCTTGCGCATTTCCTGCACTACACCATAGATGTAGCGAGCCCAGCTTGCACGCGGTCCCTTAGGATCGTCAACCTTAAACTCTACACGGTCCTTAAGGTCGATAGAGTAACACATAATTGTGTTAGTACCATTAGGACGAAGCTCAGCCATGATACCCTTATCTACTGCACCAGGAAATACAAAACCACCATTATAGTCGGTGTGCTCACCAATGAGGTTTATACGACCTGGTGACTGATAAATATTTCCAGTCTTACCGTCAAAATGCTTGATAAAGCGGCTTCTTACAAATTCAATATCCATAATCAATAGTGTTTTTAGTTAATATTTAGATTAAAAAAAGGCCTGCCATCAAGACGAATGCCTCGAAACGCAAGCCCATTTTATATTTATTCTACAGGAATGTCTGTATTTACGTTCTTTGAGCCCCAAAGTGCGAAATAGAAGATATATGCTGCACTAAGCAATACAACGATGAAGCTGGTGATATAGCTGTGAGTAAAGTCAACAACCTTAGCCTGAATACCGATCATTACAGCAAAACCTACAACCATCATCATGAATGCGCCAGAAGCCTTTGCTGTGTACTTGCCAAGACCCTCTGTTGCAAGGTTGAAGATGCCACCCCACATTACTGAAGCACACAAACCGATGAGAAGGAAAGCGAAGATACCTGCCGGAACCTCACCCCATACAAAGCTCATAGTTGTATAGTCAATACCAGGACATCTAACTGTCATAGATGTAGGAAGAACCATACCCACAGCAACAAGAACCATAGCTACAAAGCTTACAGTTGCAATCATTGCCTTAGGCGATACCTTACCACCAATTACGCCACCAACGAAACGGCCGATGAGCATAAAGATAAAGTAAACAGCAGCAAGAGTACCGCAATAACCTGCATCCATACCCATACCTGGGTTAACAGCATCCTTTGCAGAAGTAAGATATCCAAGTATATAAGTAGGAGGGCCTACCTCTACTGCACCATAAACAGCAATAGCAAGCATTCCCAACTTGAAGTGACGGAATGAATAGCAGCTATACTTGTCGTTCACATCCTTTACAGTATTGCTTGAAACATGCTGAGGCTCCTGAATCTTGGTGAAGAAGATTACAACAAGAGCAAAGATGAAGATGGCAAGAGCGATGAAAAGTGCAGGAGCAGCATCGGCAACCTTAGCCTTCGATGCGTCGCCGATAAGGCTACCCATAAGCATGTATACACATACAGCAGCTGCTGAGTTGAATACACCACCAATCTGGATAAGCTGGTTACCTGTACTACCACCACCACCGAGAAGGTTAAGCATCGGGTTTACTACTGTATTAAGCATACACATGCAAAGACCCGAGATGAAAGCACCGATAAGGTAAACAACGAAGCCCATTGAACCGCTGACCCACTGGATAAGCAGACCGATAACACCTACTACGAGAGCAGCAAGGGCTGTCTTCTTATAACCAATCTTGTCGATAAGCAGACCGGCAGGAACACCCATAAGAAGGTAAGCGCCAAAGTTGCCATAGTTGCCAACCTGTGCCAAACTCTCAGGCACCTGGAAAGCATTTTTCAATATGATAGCCATTGGCGAACAGAGGTTTGTCACAAAGGCAATCATTGCAAAGAGAAATATCATTGCAAAAATAGCAATAATACTGCCTTGTTTTTTTGTGGAATTTTCCATTGTTTTGTTTGTTGTTTTAGTTATGTTACGATTTATTTAGATTAATGTTATAAAGAAACTCCAAACTTATAGATTGTCTTCTGTGTGTACTCCTCACCAGGATTAAGTACTACAGACGGGAAGTAAGGACGATTTGGGCTGTCGGGGAAATGCTGTGCCTCGAAGCAGATAGCGCTGCGACGCGGGAATGTCGCTCCATTCTGTCCCTTGTATCCATCGGCCCAGTTGTCTGTATAAACCTGCACTCCAGGTTCGGTTGTATAAACTTCCATTGTTCGGCCACTCACTGGCTCCTTGATTTTTGCAGCAAAGCTAAGCTCACCTTCTTCTGCCTTGTTAAGTACAAAGCAATGGTCGTAGCCTGCACCGTTCTTTATCTGCTCGTCGTCTGCATCGATGTCCTGTCCTACTGGTTTCGGTGAACGGAAATCAAACGGAGTTCCCTTTACCATGCGGATTTCGCCTGTAGGTATTGATGTATCGTCAATAGGCAGATAGAAGTCGGCATTGATCTCGCACTCGAGGTTGTCAATGGCAGGTGTCGGGTTGGCAATGCCTGCAAGTGAGAAGAATCCATGGCTTGTAAGGTTAATCACGGTCTTCTTGTTTGTCTTTGCCATATACTCAATTACAAGCTCGTTGTCGTCTGTGAAAGAATATTCTACAGTCACCTTCACCTCTCCCGAGAAGCCTTCTTCGCCATAAGGGCTTGTATATTTCAGCACCAATGTCTGTGCGTTCATCTGCAATGCTTCCCAAACCTTGGCATTGTAGCCTTTCTTGCCGCCATGCAGGCAGTTAGGACCATTGTTGATGGGGAGATGATATACTTTGCCATTGAGCTGGAACTGTCCTTTGCATATTCTGTTGCCGTAGCGTCCAACAAGTGTTGAAAGATAAGGCTCGGGCGAATTGATGACATCCTGAATGTTGTCATGGCCCTGAATGACGTTGGCATGTTTTCCATTCTTGTCCGGCACCATTATGGCAACTATTGCTCCACCATAGTTAGTTATAGCAACTTCATTGCCCTGACTGTTCTTGAGTATATAAAGATCAGTTTGCTTACCGCCGATAGTAGTCTGAAAGTCACTTCTTTTCAGACCACAGATGTTTTCTGTCTCTGTAGTGTTATTCATAATTCATGTTTTTAGTTTGTTAACGTTGATGCAAAGTAACCAAAAAAAAACGTATTGCCCAAGGGAAAGAGACAAAAAAGTCAGCGAACGTTCGTTAAAAACAATTAATTGCTAATCTTCTTAATGATTAAATGACAGAAGTGTAAAAATGTCAATATATTTAAAGTAATAAATTTAATTATAAATTTCCTCGTTCCTTATTCGTTCCTCCTTCGCTACATCTTCGTTATGCCTTCGCTATACGTTCGTTATGTTTTCGCTCCGCTAACGAATGTAGATCGAGTTCACAACGGAGGATGAACGAAGCACGAACGAAGGCATAACGAAGGCATAATGGAGATGTAGCGAAGAAACCTATCTACAGAATCATAAAACGAAGCAAGACCCCTTGCCCTACTTGTTTTGCTACAAGTGCTCTAGAAAGTCAGCAACAACATAGCTGCTGCCTCCTACGAAGATGAAATCCTGCGGGTCTGCATCCGACAAGGCCGCCTCGTACGCTTCGGCAACGCTGCCATAACAGTTGCCATGCAGATTATGCTGTTTGCCGTACTCCAGCACCTTAGTCTCAGGTATTGCCCTATGCGTCGTAGCTCTGGTGAAGTAGTAGACGGCATTCTTAGGCAGATGGTTCATCACATGATCTATATCCTTGTCGTCTACCATTCCGAAGACAATACGACGTGTCTTGCATTCAGGCTGAAGTATCTGCTTGCCCAAATACTGCCATCCTCCTTCGTTATGTCCTGTGTCACATACTACCAATGGTTGGCGGCGCACAGTCTGCCATCGTCCCATAAGTCCGGTAAGAGCGCACACCTCAGCGAATCCCTTCTGAACGCAGGCTGTGGGAATGCTCATATTACTACTGCGAAGCAAATCTACAACGTGCAAAATGGTATTGGCATTCTTTACTTGATAAAAGCCTCCCAATGCGCCTTTGAAGGTACCATAACAAGTTGTAGTATAATCAATTCCGTTTAATCCGTCAACCTTTGCTGAAACAATACCTGAAGAGTCTTCTGCAAATACTATTGGGGCATTGTGTTCACGGGCAATGCGTTCAAATACGGGACGAGTTTCGTCGATTGCCTCACCTATAACGACCGGCACGTTCTGCTTGATAATTCCTGCTTTCTCCGTGGCAATCTTAGCCAACGTATCGCCCAAGAACATGGTATGATCCAGACTTATATTGGTAATGACCGACACTAAAGGAGTAATGATATTAGTGCAATCGAGTCGTCCACCCAAGCCTACTTCTATAATGGCAATATCAACCTTCTGTTCGGCAAAATACTTGAAAGCCAAAGCCGTTGTAAGTTCAAAGAATGAAGGATGCAGAGGTTCGAAGAAATGGCGCTCGTTCTCTACGAAATCTATAACATATTGCTCGTCTATGCAGACTCCATTGACACGTATGCGCTCACGAAAATCGACAAGATGAGGCGATGTGTATAGTCCCACCTTGTATCCTGCCGACTGCAGAATGGCAGCAATCGTATGCGAGCACGAGCCCTTGCCGTTGGTACCAGCTATATGAATTGACTTGAAATGTGTGTGCGGATGTCCAAAATGTTCATCCAAAGCCAAAGTGTTGGACAGTCCTTCCTTGTAAGCCGAAGCTCCCACCTTCTCGAATACAGGAGTTGAGTTGAAAAGATATTCAACTGTCTGCTTGTAATCCATAGTAATTCAGTATTTATAGAAACAAAAAAGGATGTGCCTAAAGTTGACTGGAACATAGTCCAAGTGCATTTGGCACATCCATTTTTATAATGATTTAGTTAAAGTAATTCTTGAAACGGTCAAAAATAGACTTCTTTGTTTCCTTGTCGCCCTTGAAGTTATCGCTGTCACGGAACGATTCAATGGCCTTCTTCTCGCTCGACGAAAGTTCCTTAGGAATGTACACGCTGATATTGACAACCAAGTCGCCAGTACCATTGCCGTAACCCTGTACCGAAGGCAGACCCTTACCACGCAAACGCAATGTCTTGCCTGGCTGTGTTCCTGCTTCAATCTTTATCTTCACCTTACCGCCATCTATTGTCGGCACTTCTACAGTTCCGCCAAGTACAGCCGTCGGGAAGTCAAGAAGGAGATTGTAAATCACGTCATTGCCGTCACGAACAAAGGTATCGTTAGGCTCTTCTGTAATATACACCTGAATATTACCGTTTACACCATTATGCTGACCGGCATTTCCCTTGCCCGGTACATTCACTACCATACCCTCAGCAACGCCAGCAGGAATCTTTATCTCGACAACTTCCTCACCCTTTACGATGCCGCTGCCGCCACATTCCTTACATTTGTTCTTGATAATAGTGCCTTCACCATTACAAGTAGGACATTCCGATTGGGTCTGCATCATACCAAGCATTGTCCTGACAGTACGTGTCACAACGCCGCTACCATGACATGTAGAACAAGTCTCGCTGCCGCTACCGCCTTCAGCTCCAGTACCATGACAATGCTGGCATTGTACATATTTCTTGACTTTGAATTTCTTAGTAACGCCTGTTGCGATTTCCTGAAGCGTGAGATTGACCTTTATGCGCAGATCGGCTCCACGATATTGGGGTTTCTGTCTTTGTCCGCCTCCACCGAAGCCTTCAAATCCGCCAAAACCTCCTCCATGTCCGCCAAATACATCACCGAACATAGAGAAGATGTCATCCATAGAGAAGCTGCCACCTCCGCCGAAGCCTCCAAAGCCGCTACCACCACCGGGAGCGTCAAAGCCGAACTGGTCATACTGCTGACGCTTGTTCGCATCATGCAACACATCATAAGCCTCAGCAGCCTCCTTGAATTTCTCCTCAGCCTCTTTGTCGCCGGGATTCTTGTCAGGGTGATACTTTATGGCTATTTTGCGGTAAGCCTTCTTTATCTCGTCATCTGTGGCAGTCTTGCTAACGCCAAGTACTTCGTAATAGTCTCTTTTTGCCATTGCATTAATATTGAGGATTGTTAACTACTTACTGTCCAACAGCTACCTTGGCGTGTCGTATCACTTTATCGTTAAGCTTATAGCCTGTCTGCAGACAGTCTATAACCTTGCCCTTATTGTCGTCGCCCATACCAGGAACCATAGCTACTGCCTCATGATAGTCAACGTTGAAGTCTTGTCCATCAGTCTCTATCTTCTTTACGCCGATTGATTCAAGCACCTTCTTGAACTTGTTGTATATCAGCTTCATGCCATCTTTTACGGCCTGAGCATCGTCGGTTTCGGTAGCAAGTGCACGCTCGAAATCGTCCAATACGGGAAGAACAGCACAAACAGTCTTCTCGCTACCATTGAGCAGCAACTCAGCCTTTTCCTTAAGCGTACGCTTCTTGTAGTTGTCAAACTCGGCTGCTGTACGCAAATAGCGGTCGCGCAATTGCTCTATCTCTTTTTGGGCAGCTTCAAGCTTTGCGTTCACGTCATTGCCGTCTTCTGTCGTTTCTTCGTTACAATCAGTTGTTTCTGCCTCTTTAGCTTCTTCGGCTGCAGCGGCTTCTACATTTCCGTCCTTAACTTCAATGTCTTTCTCTTCTGTTTTATCGTTATTTTTCATCTTGCTTTTGTTCTTAGTAAAATACGTTTTTCTAAAGTACACTACAAAATCCTTGCCAAATTGAAACATATGCACAGAAAAACATACGAGTAGACAAAAATGCAGACTTTTCGATTGATGGCTGTCCGCATAAAGTTGCCTACTCGTATTATATTTTACAGGTTAGCACGTCTACGACACGCTATTACTATACATTATTTATTATACATCTGCGCTTTCAACGCCTTGATGTCTTCGCTGTAGATATAATCGTCATAATCCATAAGCTTGTCGATTGTACCATTCGGTGTAAGCTCGATTATGCGATTGGCAACAGTCTGGATGAATTCGTGGTCGTGGCTTGAGAAGAGGATATTTCCCTTGAATGCCACAAGGTTGTTGTTGAAAGCCTGAATACTCTCCAAGTCCAAGTGGTTGGTAGGAGTGTCGAGTATAAGACAGTTGGCATTCTTCAGCTGCATACGTGCAATCATACATCTCATGCGCTCGCCTCCCGAAAGCACGTTCACCTTCTTCAGCACATCCTCACCCGAGAAGAGCATACGTCCAAGGAAACCCTTCATCACAACTTCATTGCCCGGACCATACTGCGAAAGCCAGTCTACGAGGTTCTTGTCACTCTTGAAGAACTCGGTATTGTCAAGTGGCAAGTATGCTGTAGTGATAGTAACACCCCACTTGAAAGTACCTGCTGCAGCCTCACGATTGCCATTGATAATCTCGAAGAGGGCTGTCATAGCCTTAGGATTATGGCTGAGGAACACCACCTTCTCACCCTTCTCTATGTTGAAGTTAACGTTGTCGAACAATACTGTTCCGTCATCGTCAACAGCCTTAAGTCCTTCAACCTCAAGAATCTGGTTGCCCGGCTCGCGCTCCATCTGGAAGATGATGCCAGGATATTTACGGCTTGACGGACGAATCTCCTCAACATTGAGCTTCTCAAGCATCTTCTTACGCGAAGTGGTCTGCTTACTCTTTGCCACATTGGCAGAGAATCGGCGAATGAACTCCTCAAGCTCCTTACGCTTTTCCTCAGCCTTCTGGCGCTGGTTCTGCTGCTGACGCAATGCCAACTGCGAACTCTCATACCAGAACGAATAGTTACCGGCAAATACAGTAACCTTACCGAAGTCGATATCAACAGTCTGAGTACTTACTGCATCAAGGAAGTGACGGTCGTGACTAACTACAAGCACGGTCTGCTCCACATTGCTGAGATACTCCTCAAGCCACTGTACGGTGTCGAGGTCAAGGTCGTTGGTAGGCTCATCAAGCAAGAGGTTGTCAGGATCACCAAAGAGAGCCTTTGCAAGCATGACACGTACCTTCTCGTTGTTGGAGAGTTCGCTCATCTGCTTCTCGTGCAATGCCTCCGGGATACCAAGATTGGAAAGCATCTGTGCAGCGTTGCTCTCAGCCTCCCAACCATCCATTTCGGCAAACTTAAGCTCAAGATCAGCCGCACGGTTGCCGTCCTCTTCAGTCATTTCCAATTTAGAATAAAGAGCCTCACGCTCCTTCATATTGTTCCAAAGAGGTTCATGACCCATAAGAACAGTATCGAGAACACGATATTCGTCAAATTTGAAGTGGTCCTGCTCAAGCACCGAAAGGCGCTCTCCCGGGCCGAGTTCAACAGAACCCTTGTTTGGCTCCAGGTCGCCGCTTATTGCGCGCAGAAGTGTAGACTTGCCGGCACCATTGGCACCAATAACACCATAAATATTACCTGCTGTAAATTTCAGATTAACATCCTTGTATAATACTCTCTTTCCGAACTGTATCGCGAGATTGCTAACTGTTATCATTGACTATTATTTGTAATTAATTGAATTTTAATAAATAACCAAGTATTTGCGTGCAAAGTTACTCAATTTTTTCCGTACAGACAAATCGAATTTATATATTGTAAAGCCACCATGCTCAGAAAGCCGACTTTAATTAACAGATTTTCGCATATGAAGTTTTGTTCTTAATGGCAAGTTGCCAACAAAAATATGTACCTTTGCAAAATATAATTCAAATAATACTATGGCATCAAAAAACTTCAACACACGAAATAGCTCAAATGTACAAAGAAACAACTCCGACTGTACTTTGTACACATTCAACGGCACTCAGCCGGCTCCACTACTTGAGTATCTGCTCAATACCATTGGCGAAAGCCGCTCCAAGACCAAGGCGATACTGCAAGGACATGGCATAAGAATCAACGGCAAGGTCGTAACACAATTCGACACGCCTCTTAAGGCTGGCGACACCATTAGCGTGAGCCGCCACAAACGTAAGTGCGATTTCAAGAATAAGTTTGTCAAGATTGTCTACGAAGACCGCTGGATTGTCGTAGTAGAAAAGAATATAGGCATTCTGTCGATGGCTGCCGGACACTCTTCCTTGAACGTGAAGTCGGTACTCGACGACTATTTTGCCAAGTCGCATCAGAAGTGTCGTGCCCACGTAGTGCATCGTCTCGACCGCGACACATCCGGACTGATGATTTACGCCAAGGACATTGACACCGAGCAGATTCTCGAGCACAACTGGCACCAGATAGTCTACGACCGACGTTACGTAGCTGTGACAAGTGGCGAGATGAAGGACGACAACGGCACTATAGCCAATTGGCTGAAGGACAACAAGGCTTACATCACCTACTCGTCACCAGTAGACAACGGAGGCAAATATGCGGTGACCCACTACCATGTGCTCAACCGCACTACCGAGCACACGCTTGTGGAATACAAGCTTGAAACCGGACGCAAGAACCAGATACGTGTACATTCTGCCGACATGGGTCATCCTGTCTGCGGCGACATTAAATACGGCAATGGCGACGACCCGCTGCATCGCCTCTGTCTGCATGCCTATATGCTGTGCTTCACCCATCCAGTGACGGGCGAACGAATGGACTTCTCAACGCCTATACCTACAGTCTTCCGCAGCCTGTTCAAATAACAGCCGCAACGTCAGCTCGTGGCATGGATTTTGCATTGGGGTATATAAAAGAAAGGAGAAATTAATTATGGCATTTATTGACTACTATAAGATTCTTGGAGTTGACCGCAACATACCTCAAGACCAAGTGCGTGAAGCCTATCGCAAACGTGCCAAACTGTTTCATCCGGACTTGCATCCGAACGACCCTAAAGCCAAGGCTAAGTTCCAAGCCCTGAATGAAGCCTACGATGTCATATCCGACCCTGAGAAGCGTAAGAAATACGATCAGTATGGCGAGAAATGGCGTGAGGCTGACGCATTTGCCCAAAATGGAGGTGCTGCCGGAGGCGGCAACGGTAGCTACTACTGGAGTTCCGACGGCAATGCAAGCGGAGGCTCTCCGTTTGAAGGTTTCGACTTCTCGGGCTTCGGATCTGAAGGTGGAGGCTTTTCGAGCTTCTTCCAGGATCTGTTCGGAGCTAAAGCAGGCAGAAGCCGCAGCTCACGTATGCGCAGCACAATGCGGCAAAACACGGGCGAGATGAACGCCAACGTCAACATCGACCTCTATACTGCCCTACTCGGTGGCGAGGTGATAATACAGTTGGGCAACGGTTCGAAAATCAAGCTTAAGGTTAAACCCGAGACACAGAACGGAACAAAAGTACGCTTGCGTGGCAAAGGCTACGACAGGGGGGACGGCACAATGGGCGACCTCATCATAACCTACAACGTAAAGCTGCCTACCAACTTGTCTGACAAACAGAAACAATGTCTCATGCAAATGCGCAATTCTATATAAACGGCAGCATTTTTAATAAGGCATTAAGGCAATAATAGTTTTACAAGGACGTTTATTAAGTATGAAAAATAAGAAATTTCTATTCATACTTATAAACGTCCTTGTTTTTTTTGTGCCTACAGTTCTGAAGGCACAATCATTCACCCTACACGGACGCGTCATTGACGAGAGCAATAATCCTATAGAATTTGCCACGGTGTCTTGTGCCAAACAAGGCAAAATGACTATGACATCGTTAAAGGGCGAATACACCCTGCAACTGCACTCAGCCGACTCAGTAGAAATACGCTTCTCGATGATTGGCTATCGCACCAAAACAAGAATACTCAGAAAACCACGCGACAAGCAGGCTCTGCAGACTGTACTATATAGTAATGTTGGAGAGATAGAAGGAGTGACCGTGATCGGTACAAAAATCCAGACCGGACAGATGCAACAGCTCAAGAAAGACGACATCAAAAATATGCCTTCAGTTACTGGCAATTCCGTTGAAGAAATGCTGCAAGGTCAGGCTGGCGTATCTACCCACAACGAATTGTCTTCGAAGTATAATGTACGAGGCGGTTCGTTCGACGAGAACAGCGTATATATAAATAATGTCGAAATATACCGCCCGTTTCTGGTTAGAAGCGGACAACAAGAAGGCATATCTATCATCAATTCCGATATGGTCGAAAAGATAGAGTTTTCAACCGGTGGCTACGAGGCGCGCTATGGCGACAAAATGTCATCGGCTCTAAACATCACCTACCGCCAACCCTCAAGGTTTGAGGCTTCAGCCTATGCAAGTCTGTTGGGCGACGGCATTTATGTGGGCTATGGCAACAAAAAGTTCGCATGGAGCAATAGCGTGAGATACAAGACGACACGCAATCTACTCGGATCACTCGACACCAAAGGCGAGTACCGCCCCACTTTCGTCGACTATCAAACATACCTTACGCTCAAGCCCAACAAGCGTTGGGAGATAAACATACTGGGCAACATCTCTAACAACAACTACAACTTCTTTCCCGAAGACCGCGAGACAAGATTCGGAACAAGCGAAGACGTAAAGTCCTTTCGCGTATATTTTGACGGACAGGAGAAGGATGTCTTCCGCACCTATTTCGGTTCGGCAGGACTGACATACAAGACAGGCGATGCCACAAAGCTGTCGCTTATTGCTTCTGCATTCAAGACCCACGAGCAGGAACGCTACGACATTCAGGGACAATACTGGCTTACACAGACCGAGACCAGCGAAAATCTTGGTGTCGGCACTTTCTTCCAGCACGCCCGCAATTATCTCGACGCTCATGTCGAAAGTCTTAAGATGATGTTCAACACTAAGGCGAAGAAGCACGACATTGAGGCTGCATTCACCTTTAAGAACGAGCACGTTACGGAGAACTCGGCTGAATACGAGATGCGCGACTCAAGCAATTACAACATTCCGCATACTGGCAACGACCTTAAGATGATTTACAGCATGCGCGCCAAGAATTCGCTCAGCGCCAGACGCATGGAGGCTTACATCCAGGACACATATCGCTTTACCAGTCCAAGCAAGAAGACGCTCTACACACTCAATTACGGCGTGCGCATATCCCATTGGAGCTACAATAAGGAGACAATATTCAGCCCACGCCTTTCGCTCGGCATAATACCTGCATTCAACGAGAATGTCACCATGCGACTGGCTGCCGGACTGTACTATCAGTCACCTTTCTTCAAGGAAATACGCGATACATCTACCGTCAACGGCGTGACGTATGCCACACTCAACCGTAAGGCAAAGAGCCAACGCTCAGTTCACATCATTGCCGGATACGACTATCGTTTCAAGATGAACAACCGGCAGTTCCGCTTCTCGGCAGAGGCTTACTACAAGATTCTCGGCAACCTTATCCCCTATAGCGTCAACAACGTCAAGGTGGTGTACTATGGTGGCAACGAATGCAACGGACACGCTGCCGGACTTGACATGAAACTCTACGGAGAATTTGTGCCAGGAGCCGACTCGTGGCTGTCGTTCTCGTTGATGAACACAAGGATGAAGCTCAACAACAAGTCAATACCTCTCCCTACCGACCAGCGGTTTGCCATAAGCCTCTTCTTTACCGACTACTTCCCCGGAACCCAGCGCTGGAAGATGTCATTAAAGCTGGCTTATGCCGACGGACTGCCTTTCTCGGCTCCACATCAGGAACTGGAGACCAACTCGTTCCGTGCTCCAGCCTACAAGCGTGTGGATATGGGACTCAGCTACCGCCTCGTTGACAACACCAGTCATAGCAGCAAGCACAGCACATTGCGCAATGTATGGCTGGGCGTAGAGTGTCTCAATCTGCTGGGCATAAGCAATGTCAACTCCTACTACTGGGTTACTGACGTCACCGCCCAACAATATGCTGTGCCGAATTATCTGACTGGCCGTCAGTTGAACTTCAAGGTTTCTGTAGATTTATAATCCGATTTATTGTTTGACAGATATGTTGCTACACCTCCCCATAAAAATATTTTTGGCAGGGGCAGCCTCGTGCATTGGCATGGCAGCCTCAGCCCAAAGGGATGTCGTATTGTGCAATAACATCGCTTCGTTGCAGGTGACAGCCGGCAACAACTGGCTTTCTATGCCAATCATCAACATTAGCGACGACACTCCTATAAACATCTGTTTCGACGACCTTACCCACGACTACCACCGATATTCCTATAGATTGCAGCATTGCGAGGCAGACTGGTCTCCTTCTGAGGGAATATTCGACACCGACTATTGCGACGGATTTGCCGATGGCGACATTATAGACAGCTACGCCAAGTCGGTCAACACAAACACCATTTACACCCATTACAGTCTGTCAATACCCAACGACCGATGCCGACTGAAGATGAGCGGCAACTATAGGCTTGCTATTTATGACGACAATGACAAGGATACCATTCTATATGCTCATTTTATGGTGGTGAATCCTACTGTGAAAGTTGAAGCCAGAGTGTCATCGAATACCGACATTGACGCAAACACCAAACACCAGCAGGTGTCTGGCAGCGTGGATTTCTCCGGATTGATTATATCCGACCCCAAAAAAGAAGTAACGACGATAGTCATGCAAAACGGCGTATGGAGCACGGCACGCTACAACCCTATTCCACAAACAAGGCTCACAAAAAAAATAATTTTCAACCATAATCGCGAACTGATATTCGAGGGAGGCAACGAATACCGCAAGTTTGAGATTCTTGATGTCGAACGACCCTCTATGGGTGTAGAGTCAATATATTGGGATGGAGTTAAATATTGTGCTGACCTATGGACCGACGAACCCCGACGCAATTATATATACGATGAAGATGCCAACGGACATTTCTACATTCGCAATAGCGACAACGTCGAAAACGACATTGCTTCAGACTATGTCAACGTCAAGTTTACATTAAGCATACCTCGGCAAACGACTCCTGTTTACATTAATGGAGTATGGACAAACATTATGGGAGAACATGGCATTAAGATGGAATACAATAATGAAGCCAAACAATATGAAGCGTGTGCAATATTGAAACAAGGCTATTACTCTTACCGGTATGTAACTACTAGCCTAGACGAAGCAAGAACCATACCATTGCCATGCGAAGGCAATTTCTACCAAACAGAAAACGAATACCAGATACTTGTATATTTCCGACAGTTCGGCCAAAGAACTGACCAACTTGTAGGCTATAAGAATATCAAAACAAGATAATACAGTTATAATTATTATGTAACTCTACATGGAAAAACAAAAGAATATCATATTACTCCGAAAAACAATATGATATTCTTTTTTCTATATTATATTTACCTATTCTACTTCTTTATTCTAAAGAAAATTTTACCATTATAAGTGACAACATTTTCTACATAATAACTTATAGAAGTTTCAGGAATAGCAAGAACTGCAAAGAAATGCATACCTTCATTATCCGCCTTATCAAATGTCATATCACTGAACACTGCCTGACGCAAGAACTGATTTGGCACTTCATTTTTGAAGATTTCTTTACGCATGTCACTTGAATAAACTTTGCCTGCTCCTTTATATACATTCAAATTAACAATATTATCATAGTAGACATTATCCACTTGTACCCCATCTTCATTACATGAACTTTTAGCCACCTTATACGTGGTAGGATTCACCTGAATATAGCAATGATATTTATCGCCATTATTATAGAACACTGTATCACGCTTGACAATCTTATTTTGGTTTATTGTCAACACAGTCTTGGCAGCAAACATATCTAAATAAGATTTATCATTCGTCTTACAAAGCTTTATCTTCTCGCCATTCTGATTTATGAAAACAAACAAATGTGGCGTTTGCTTTATTATATGGTAGCTAATGGTGTTGCCACCTACTATTATAAATGAATCCTTCTCAATGCGGAAATACGCAGGCATACTAGTAGAATCGGGGAAATAAACAGTATCTCCCTTGATTCGAAAGACAACATCATCGTCATCGTCATCAAGCCAAATGCCTTGTAAATTCTGTTTAGCCACAAAATCTTCACCAACTTCAGATGATTTGTTGCTACGTGAGTTACATCCTAAAATCAAGAAGAACCCTAGGATGAAACCAATTATTTTTACACTTTTATTTGTAACCATGCTAATTGCCTCTTTAGTTTCTCACACTTAACCAGTATGAAAGTTTCTCACATATAATTAGTAAGAATGAAGATGGAATTTTATAATTTGCACACAAAGGTAATGTTTTAGCTCAAATTGACAAAACATTAGGCTTTATTTTATTACTAAACTATATTCTTTTTAAGAATTATCTTGCACAAAATCATTCCGTTTCGTATCTTTGTGCAAAATATACTATACCTTAAGCCATACTACTATGATAAAATCAGACAGACGAGGTTTGCTGTTTCTCATAAGTCTATTAGTTGTCATTTCAGCTTTAATCGGTTTTTTAGCTGATACAGAGTACAGCAGTGACAATATCAACTATCCGACAGACAGCACTCTACACTTGAACCTATCACGACATGATGAAGATGTTGCCGACGCATATGCTTTGCCATCACGCAAGGTAGAAACTTTCTGCTTCGACCCAAATACAGCCGACAGCACACAACTTCTACGTCTTGGACTTCAGCCATGGCAAGTTCGTAACATTTACAAATATAGAGCCCACGGTGGCGTCTACCAATGCAAGGAAGACTTTGCCTACGTATATGGTCTGACCGCCAAAGACTACAAGCGTCTTGCACCATACATACGCATATCAAGCGATTACCTTCCTGCCTCATCTTTGCCAGAAGTAAGAAAGGGCAAGCAGCATTCTAATTACACTATAACTACAAACGATTATCATTCTACCGAACAGGATATAAAAGACAAAGCCTACTCGCCCAAAATAAAGCCAGGCGAGACCTTAAAGATAAACAGCTCAGACACAACCGAATTGAAGAAGATACCAGGAATAGGCAGCTACTATGCCCGACGCATAGTGGATTACCGCACGCGCCTCGGCGGATATGTTTCGAAAGAACAACTGCTTGAGATTGATGACTTTCCTGCCAAGGCCATTGCCTATATCAATATCGACAGCGACAACATCAAGAAAATAAACTTAAACAAGAGTTCGCTTGCACAAATCAAGCGCCATCCATACATTAATTATTATCAGGCAAGTGCGATAGTCAACTACCGACGGCTGCACGGCATAATCAAATCCATAAGCGAATTGCGCCTGTTGAAGGAATTCTCGCCCGAAGACCTTAAAAGAATAGAGCCTTACGTGACGTACTAAGTTCCCAATTGTCCTTACTCGACATCGGAAGCGTCGAGCAGAGCAATGCCTTCAGCCGTACACAAGCCACGCAAGAAGAGGAAGAGAATGTTGTGCAGCAAATCCTTCATTCCATATTTTTCGTACATCTTTGTCTTCATGGCATGCTCCATGGAAGCAGCACCTATCTGCGACACTATGTCAAAGTCGACATCCTTACGGAAATAGCCCTCACTCACGCCATGTGCAAAAAACGCCTTGGCATTGGCATTACGCTTGATGCGCTTCTTGTTGAGAAAATCCACCACATGTCCATACTTGGAGAGTTCCTCATAGAAAGCCGGCGACACGTCACTTACGTTTTGCATCTGAAACCTGTAAAACTCAAGTATAATGTCAATAGAATTGTGACTGCTGTCGCTGCCGAATTCAGTCATATGGCTGTCGAAAGCCTCCTCTTGCATACGGACACATTCCAAAAGCAATTCTTCCTTATTTGAGAATATTTCATATAATGTACGCTTCGATATGCTCAGCCTACTTGCTATATCGTCCATCTTGACAGCCTTGACGCCACAACGTCTGAACTCACGCATTGCTACTTGCATTATCTTGGCAGGCAACTCCATACGGTAGTTGGTCTGTAAATTGTCTTTATGCATCTGTATGATTTATCAGTATATATTTAATGTGTATGTTTTAAGCGCTGCAAAGTTACAAAAACTTTTGGCCGAGTCAAAGTTTTCCAAATAAAAACGCAAATAAAGTTGTAGGTTTTCTTGTTTTTAGTTACTTTTGTATCGTATTATAAGATAACGTTAGTATTTTGTAAATAAATGAACATAAAATAACTAAAACAGAATAAAAATGGTAAAAATTACAAAAGAAAGCGCTTTGGAATACCACCAAAGCGGTCGTCCTGGCAAAATTGAAGTCAAGCCGACAAAACCTTACCACACCCAAACCGACCTTAGTCTTGCATATTCTCCAGGAGTAGCTTTCCCATGCTTGGAAATCCAGAGCAATCCTGACGATGTTTATAAGTACACAGATAAGGGCAACCTCGTTGCTGTAATTTCTAACGGTACTGCAGTACTTGGCCTTGGCGACATTGGTGCCATGAGCGGCAAGCCAGTAATGGAAGGCAAGGGACTTCTGTTTAAGATATACGGAGGCATCGATGTGTTCGACATTGAGGTAGCCGAGAAAGACCCTGAGAAGTTCTGCGAGGCTGTAGAGAAGATTGCCCCGACATTCGGCGGCATCAACCTTGAGGACATCAAGGCTCCTGAATGCTTCTACATTGAGGAGCGTCTGAAGAAGACTCTCGACATTCCTGTAATGCACGACGACCAGCACGGTACTGCCATCATCTCGGCTGCCGGACTGAAGAACGCTCTCGAAGTGGCAGGCAAGGATATTGCCAATGTGCGCATCGTTGTAAATGGTGCCGGAGCGGCTGCCATCAGCTGCACAAAGCTTTATGTGGCATTGGGAGCAAAGGTAGAGAACATCGTAATGCTCGACTCTAAGGGCGTAATCACAGCCGACCGTCCTAACCTTACACCACAGAAGCAGATGTTTGCCACCAACCGAACCGACATTCACACTCTTGAGGAGGCTATCAAAGGTGCCGACGTATTCGTAGGTCTGTCAAAGGGTAATGTGCTTTCGCAGGATATGATTCGCTCAATGGCTGATTCGCCTATCGTATTTGCTCTTGCCAACCCCGTGCCTGAAATCAGCTACGAGGATGCAATGGCAAGCCGTCCTGACGTGCTCATGTCTACCGGACGTAGCGACTATCCCAACCAGATTAACAATGTAATCGGTTTCCCATACATTTTCCGTGGCTCTCTTGACGTTCATGCCAAGGCTATCAATGAGGAGATGAAGATGGCTGCCGTACATGCTATTGCCGACTTGGCTAAGCAGCCGGTTCCCGATATTGTTAATGAGGTTTACCATGTCAACGACCTCAGCTTCGGTCCTAAGTACTTCATACCGAAACCCGTTGATCCGCGTCTTATCACAGAGGTTAGTGCTGCCGTGGCTAAGGCTGCTATCGAAAGCGGAGTGGCAAGAAAGACCATTACCGACTGGGATTCGTACAAGAAGAACCTTATGGAGCTGCTCGGCCAGGAAACCAAGCTGACACGCAACCTTCACGATACTGCACGCATGCACCCGCAGCGCGTTGTGTTTGCCGAAGGTGCTCACCCATCTATGATGAAGGCTGCCGTACAGGCCAAGACCGAAGGCTTCTGCTACCCTATCCTTCTGGGCAACCCCGACCGTTTGCGTCGTGTGGCTGAACGCTTGAAGCTTAATCTCGACGGTATTGAACTGATTGACATGCGTGCCGATCAGGAACAGGGCAGACGTGCCACTTACGCCAAGCACCTTGCCAAGAAGCGTGCCCGTCAGGGTTACACCTTTGAGGAAGCTTACGACAAGATGTACGAGCGCAACTACTTCGGTATGATGATGGTGGAGACAGGCGATGCTGACGCATTCATCACCGGATTGTACACCAAATACTCCAACACTATCAAGGTGGCTAAGGAGGTTATCGGCATTCGTCCGGAGTTCAGCACTTTCGCCACAATGCACATCCTCAACACCAAGAAGGGCGTGTTCTTCCTCTCGGATACACTCATCAACCGTCATCCCGACGAGAACGTACTTATCGACATCGCCCGTCTTTCTGCCAACACGGTACAGTTCTTCAACGAGAAGCCGCACATTGCCATGATCAGCTACTCTAACTTCGGTACTGACGAGATTGGCAGCCCGGTAAAGGTTCACAATGCTGTGGAGACTCTGCAGGAGCGTTATCCCGACATGATTATCGATGGCGAGATGCAGGTCAACTTTGCTCTCAACAAGCAGCTTCGTGACGACAAGTATCCGTTCACACGCTTGAAGGGACTGGATGTCAACACTCTCGTATTCCCCAATATGAGCAGCGCCCAGGGCAGCTACAAGTTGCTGCAGGCTTTAGATCCTGATGCCGAGATCATCGGCCCGATCCAGATGGGTCTTAACAAGCCTATCCACTTCACCGACTTCGAGAGCTCGGTACGCGACATCGTCAACATCACAGCCGTGGCTGTTATCGATGCTTACGTTGACAAGATAAAGAGAGAGAAATAATATATTTACTGAAAACCTGAGGGGATATGCTTCATGCAATGGATGTGTGGGCACATCCCCTCTTGCATTCACCCCTAACTACACCTTATATTATATGATAGATTTTCCTTGCGCTAAAATAAATCTCGGACTTAATATCGTCGAGAAGCGAAACGACGGCTACCACAATCTGCAGACAGTATTCCTGCCCGTGCAGCTTTGTGATGCTTTGGAGATAAAGACCATGAGCGAGCAATTCCCTTCTGACACGAATTGCAACCTCAAGGTAAGCGGTGACGGAATATGCTGCAACGAGGCTGACAATCTTGTGGTGAAAGCCTACAACTTGCTGGCTGCCGATTATGAAATTCCGCGCATTCACGCACATCTGTACAAGCGTATTCCGAGCCAGGCAGGACTTGGTGGCGGTTCGAGCGATGCTGCTTTCATGCTGAAGCTGCTCGACCAGCGTTTTCGCATCAATGCAGGCAATGCCGAACTGGAGAAGTATGCTGCACGTCTTGGTGCCGACTGCCCGTTCTTCATAAATGCCGAACCTGCCTATGCTGAGGGTATTGGAGATATTCTGTCGCCTGTAGAAATCACAGACAACACATTGAGCGGTTACACTCTCGTCATTGTGAAGCCACAGGTGTCCGTATCGACCAAGGAGGCCTTTGCCGGTATTACTCCACGCATGCCCGAGGTGTCGTGCCGCGAGATAGTTGCCATGCCTATAGAACAATGGAAGGGATTGCTTACCAACGACTTCGAGGAGAGCGTCTTCGCACAATATCCCGAATTGCAGGACATCAAGGACAAGCTGTACGAAGCAGGAGCAGCCTACGCACAGATGAGCGGCAGCGGCAGTTCCATCTTCGGAATATTCAAGACCACACCCGACAACGACTCTATCCAGAACTCCTTCAGCGGCAGCAAAATCTACACCATCAGCCTGTAATTAGTATTAAAGCTGGATGAAGAAGCTGTAATGCTGAATGAAGAAGCCGTAACACTAAAATGACAAAAAAGATTGAACCCAAAATATGAAAAAGGACAATAAGAACGAGTGTTTCCAGCTCGTCGACGAAAGCGGAAACGTTATAGGCCGCATTTCAAGGGGCGAAGCACACAATGGTTCGAAGCAGCTTCACCCCGTAGTTCATCTGCATGTATTCAACCGGCAGAAAGGACTTTATCTGCAGAAGCGTCCTGAATGGAAAGACATTCAACCGGGCAAATGGGACACGGCATGTGGCGGACACGTCGACTATGGCGAGACTATTGCTGAGGCTCTGCATCGTGAAGTGTCCGAAGAACTGGGCATCAGCCGCTTCAGCCCTGTCTTCATAAAGTCGTACGTATTTGAGAGCCGTGTAGAGAAAGAGCTTGTCAATGTGTTTTGCACTCTTTACAACGAGCCGATACATCCGAGTACAGACGAACTGGACGGCGGACGCTACTGGACTCTCGACGAGATAAAGGAGAACATCGGCAAATCGGTATTCACTCCCAACTTCGAGAACGAGTTTGACAAGGTATTGCAAAAGGGACTTGTATTTGACAATCTCGACATCAAGTGAACATCCAGACAACAGAGCTGTAGAGTTCTGCTGCCAACAAATACACAATAACTAATGGTGCTGTCGTGGCTACACCCGTTGCGGCAGCGCCAAAAGCATCTACAAACGTCGGGTAGCGTCCCGTCACCATGCCGTAGGTAAGCGACATTATGCTCACCCCTACCATTGCCATTATCACGAAGCTGTCAATATAGGAATCGGGCGTAATCGTACCGAGCGCGCTCAGCAACACGGCATGCGGAACGAAGGCAAGCAGGAAAAGCACAATTGCCATTGCCACCAATTCCCACGCCACAACCATCAGAGCCATCCGTTCGTAATCGGTAGTTTGACGGTAGGAAGTTATGGCCCTGAGCAGTCCGCCTCCTACAAACAGTTCGACCATAGCGCCCGACAGCAGAAGCCACACCAATAGCGTGGACGACATATTGTCAGCCAGACTGCTCCAAAACCACCTTACGCTTTCGCCTACAAACATAGAGCGTATTGCAAGTTCGGGAAATAGCACCGAAGCCACCCACGAACCCAACACCAACGCTATCTGAATGACGAAGAGCGCCAGGCATGTGTAAGCCGATATTATGGTGACAAGCCTTCTACTCATCGGCATAAAGGTTCTGCACGTCAAGTATCTGAAGCTCGAAAGCCTTCACCACAAGACGTGTGGCGTTGATGCCCATTCCCTGATTGCCGTTAGGGAAGAGTTTCTGAACAAGTTCGTTCTGACGCTTCTCCAGACTCTTCACTCCGAAAGGCATTGTACGCAGGTTGGAGATTTGCTCCTTAGTGTAGCCAAGGGCAAGATGGCGCAGGAAGCGCTCGTCATACTCGTCAATCTCGTAGCGTATCATGGCGTCATAGTGCTGCATGACGTTGCGTACCGACTCGCAGAAGCGTTCCACCACCTTTTCTAATATAGGCTGGTTGAATACATATTTCTTTCCTTCCAACACCCGCATTATGTCGCTACGGGTAAGCATTTCGCCACTCTTGAGTATTATGCCGTTGCATCCAGCATCAATAGCGTCAACCCAAAGGCGTTCGTTCAGTATTTCGCCCGTGAAGATAAGCACCTTCATTTCCGGGTGCTCGCCTTTCAGCTTGCGGCAAATCTCCACTCCCACCGTCGTGCTGCCTCCAAGACCCAAGTCGAGAAGCACGAGGTCGGGCTTGTTTTGTCTGAATTCTCTCCAGAATGCATCTTCCGAATCGGCTGTAGCTATGACGTCGGCTTCGGGCATTTCATTATGCAGAATTCCTTCGGTGCCTTTGAGTTCCAAGGGCACGTCTTCCACTATGATTACTTTAAATTTTTCCATTGTTAATATAATTGCTTCACTAAATTACGATGTTATTGCGAAAGTACAATACTTTGGCAGAAATTATTAACAGACATTAACCCCAAATGCGGCTTGTATTACCTCCAAATGCGGCTTGTAACAGGATTGTAATATGTGTTTAAACCACGTGTAATATTGCAATTATAATTTTGCAGCGTAAAAAAAATACAAAACAAACCCATTCATACTATAAAAAGCAATATGGAAACAATGTATCTTGTGATTGTGGCATTCTTGCTATGTCTGGCTATATTCGACCTTTTTGTCGGAGTCAGCAACGATGCCGTGAATTTCTTGAACAGTGCGATTGGTGCCAAGGTGGCCAAGTTTCGCACAGTATTGATTGTAGCATCGGCAGGTGTGGCGATAGGTGCTGTAATGTCGTCGGGAATGATGGACGTTGCAAGGCATGGAATCATGCAGCCGTCCAACTTCTCGTTCTACGATGTAATGACAATATTTCTCGCCGTGATGGTAACCGATGTCATCATTCTCGACATCTTCAACACCTTGGGAATGCCTACGTCAACTACCGTATCGCTCGTGTTTGAGTTGTTGGGCGGAACGTTCATTCTGGCTGCCATCAAGATTGCAGGCGACCCCTCGCTCTCATTCGGCGACCTTCTCAACACCGACAAGGCGTTAAGCGTTATCGTGGCAATTTTTGTCAGCGTAGCCATTGCTTTCGTATTCGGTATTGTTGTACAGTGGCTCTCACGTATAGTGTTCACATTCAACTACCGCAAGCACTCACGCTGGTCGATAGCCATTTTCGGTGGTATCGCCTTCACAGCCCTTTCTTACTTCATCTTCCTTAAGGGAATGGGCAAGTCGCGCTTCATCGCTGAAGACACAAGAATGTGGATTGAGAACAACATGACTGCTCTTATCATCTACACATTCATCGGTTCTACCATTGTAATGGAGATAATCCATCTGCTCAAGGTAAACGTGTTCAAGTTTATCGTGCTCATGGGTACATTCGCCCTTGCCATGGCTTTCGCCGGCAACGACCTTGTCAACTTCATCGGCGTGCCTCTCGCAGGTCTCGACTCTTATCAGGACTTCATCGCCAACTCCAACTCGGTAGGTGCCACCAACTATATGATGGACTCGCTTAACGGTTCGGCACAGACTCCCCCACTCTTCCTGCTGGCTGCCGGTGTCATAATGATTATTGCTATGGCTACATCCAAAAAGGCCCGAAACGTAATCAAGACTTCTGTAGACCTCAGCCGTCAGGACGAGGGCGACGAGATGTTCGGTTCGTCACGTGTGGCTCGTGGTGTAGTGAGAATCACTCAAGATTCAAGTTCAAGCATCACCCAGATGCTGCCCGTAGGTCTTAGAAGATGGATTGACTCACGCTTCAACAAGCAGGAGGCTGAGCTTAACGACGGCGCCGCATTCGACGTAGTGAGAGCTGCCATAAACCTTGTTCTGGCTTCAATGCTCATCACAATCGGCACCAACTATAAGTTGCCTCTGTCTACCACATACGTAACATTTATGGTTGCAATGGGCTCTTCATTGGCCGACCGCGCCTGGAGCCGCGAGAGTGCAGTATTCCGTGTTACGGGTGTGATAAGCGTTATCGGTGGATGGTTCATCACAGCCGGTGTTGCATTCGCCACCTGTGCTCTCGTCTGCCTAGTTATTTTCTACGGAGGAGCTTTGGCAAAGGTTCTGCTGATGGCACTGGTTATCTTCCTGCTTATCCGCAGCAACAGAAACTACAAACGCAAGGAGCAGGAGGCTGGCAAGGAGGATGTGTTCCAGCTTATGATGCGCACCCGCGACCCCGAAATCGTTTGGGACTTGCTCAAGAAGCACGTATCGCGTACACAGAGCTTCATGACCCGCTTCACATTGACACAGTTCAACGAAATCATCAACGGACTGGAGAGTGAGAGTCCGAAGATACTCAGACACGTACTGTCCAACCTCGACAAGGAAATGGAAATCCTAAAGAAGTACAGACGCCAGGAGCTGCTCGCCTTGAAGCGTGTACCTGCCGAGATTGCCATCGAGCGCAACACATGGTTCCATCTGGGCATCAACTCTTCCGAACAGTATCTCTACTGCTTGCGCCGCATGCTCGACCCCATCAAGGAGCACGTCGACAATAACTTCAATCCGCTGCCCCAGGTCTACATAGACGAGTTCATAGCCGTACGCAACAGCATCAACGACCTCATGCAGCAGACCGAGGCTCAGATTTCAACATCACGCTTCGAGCACTATCGCGACACTCTTGCCATGGCCGACCAATGCAAGGACAACCTCTCAGTAGTGAGAAAGCACCACATCGACCGCATACAGCAGGCCAAGGACAACAGCAACCTCAAGGTGTCGCTCGTATATCTCAACGTGCTTCAGGAGAGCCAGCAGCTGCTCAGCAACATGCGCCATCAGCTGCGCGCCGCCAAGAAGTTTATGGAGAACTAATCGAATAATATCCCATTGAAGGGTATGGCCAATGAAGGTCATACCCTTTTTTCTTTTTGTCAAGAACATCTGACTAACCGATTTTTTGTTGTATCTTTGCACAAAAATTCAAAAAGAGTAAATTATGTCTTCTAATTTTGGTTATTACGTATTCATTATAGTAGCAATAATCTTTGGTTTTCTGATATTCAAGAAGATTACCGGTTGCATTATCAAACTTGTTTTAACAGCAATAGTAGTAATTGCTCTAGCTGCGATTTACTATCTCTACTTGAAATAAAAAAATATGATACTTATTGTAGACAGTGGAAGCACCAAGACCGACTGGTGCTTCGTCAGCCACAAGCACACTACACATACAATACACACCAAGGGCATCAACCCAGTGGTGCAGTCGCAGGAAGAAGTAAGGCAGACAATTGAAGTCGATATGGAAGTCGAGGCCCGACAGAAAGCCATAAATCTCAACGACGTCGACCAGATACATTACTATGGAGCTGGCTGCGTGGCCGACAAGACCCACATTATCGGCCAAATGCTGAGAAACGTATTCCACAAAAATGCGGCAATAACAATAGAAAGCGACATAATGGCGGCATGCCACGCCTTATGCGGAAACAAAGAAGGATTGGTGTGTATACTTGGCACCGGCTCCAACTCATGTCTATACGACGGACAGAAGATGACGCTACACACCCCACCACTCGGATTCATTCTTGGCGACGAAGGCAGCGGAGCAGCTCTAGGCAAACTAATAGTCAATGCAGTTTTCAAAGGATTGTTATCCCAACAACTGTGCAATAGTTTTAAAGAAGAAACCCAACTGGAATTGTCTGATATAATAAATAATGTATATAGACAGCCAGCCCCCAACCGATTTCTAGCATCTTTATCGCAGTTTGCAGCCCGACACATAGACAATCCCGACATTGAGCAACTCGTTATAATGAACTTCGAGCAATTCATCAACAAGAATTTGAGACAATATATCAGCAGCGGCGCTACACCCGTGATAAATGCCATAGGCAGCATAGCCCATTACTACAGCATTCAATTGCATAAAGCAGCAGAAATCAACGGCTATACTGTCGGAAAGATATTAAAAAGTCCAATCAACGGATTGTTAGAATATTACAAAATGACATTATGATATTTACAAATATCAACGATAACCAATGAAAATGTTTGCGATAACAGATAAACTATATAGAAATGCAATATAGACATTGCATTTTTGGCTAAATTTATTTGGTATATTCCGAAATTGGAATTATCTTTGCAAATAGAAAAAACATATAATAAAGAAATATAAAAAACAAACCTAATTAACTTATGAACGAAAAAAGAGTTTATACTTTCGGTAATGGACAGGCCGAAGGTAACGCTTCAATGCGTGAGGTACTTGGTGGCAAGGGTGCCAACCTTGCTGAGATGAACCATATCGGTGTTCCGGTGCCTCCTGGTTTTACAATAACAACCGACACTTGCAATGAGTATTATAAGGTAGGTCAGCAGAAGATTGTAGAGCTGCTAACCGACGAAGTAAACGCTGCAGTTGCTCACACAGAGGAACTGATGAACTGCAAGTTCGGCGACCCGAAGAATCCTCTCTTGGTTTCAGTACGTTCAGGTGCCCGCGCTTCAATGCCGGGTATGATGGATACCATCCTCAACCTTGGTCTGAACGACGAGGTTGCTGCAGGCATGGTAGAGAAGACAGGCAACCCACACTTCGTTTACGACAGCTACCGTCGTTTCGTACAGATGTACGGTGACGTTGTCCTTGGCATGAAGCCAGAGAACAAGGAAGATATCGATCCGTTCGAAGCTATCATCGAGAAGGTGAAAGAGGAGCAGGGCGTTGTTCTTGATAAGGACCTCTCTGTAGAGTCTCTTAAGAAACTTGTTGAGCTTTTCAAGAAGGCTATCAAGGAGCAGACAGGCAGCGATTTCCCAACCGATCCTAAGGAGCAGCTTTGGGGTGCTATCTGCGCTGTATTCCGCAGCTGGATGAACGAGCGCGCTATCCTCTATCGTAAGATGGAAGGAATTCCTGACGAGTGGGGAACAGCTGTTTCTGTTATGGCTATGGTATTCGGCAATATGGGTGAGACATCTGCAACTGGTGTTTGCTTCAGCCGCGATGCTGGTAATGGCGAGAACCTCTTCAACGGCGAGTACCTTATCAACGCTCAAGGCGAGGACGTAGTTGCTGGTATCCGTACACCGCAGCAGATTACAAAGATTGGCTCACAGCGTTGGGCTGAGCGTGCCGGCATCTCTGAAGAAGATCGTGCTGCTAACTATCCTTCAATGGAAGAGGCAATGCCTGAACTATACAAGGAGCTTGACGCTCTTCAGGACAAGCTTGAGAAGCACTACCGCGACATGCAGGATATGGAGTTCACCGTTCAGGAAGGCAAGCTTTGGTTCCTCCAGACACGTAACGGCAAGCGTACTGGTACCGCTATGGTTAAGATTGCTATGGACCTCCTTCACGAGGGTATGATTGACGAGAAGACAGCCATTCTTCGCTGCGAACCGCAGAAGCTCGACGAGCTCTTGCACCCAGTATTCGACAAATTGGCTCTCTCTAAGGCTAAGGTTATCACACAGGGTCTTCCTGCTTCTCCAGGTGCAGCTTGCGGTCAGATTGTATTCCACGCTGACGATGCTGAGGAATGGCACGATGATGGAAAGAAGGTAATCATGGTTCGTATCGAAACTTCACCTGAGGACCTCGCTGGTATGTCAGCTGCTGAAGGTATCCTTACAGCCCGTGGCGGTATGACTTCTCACGCTGCCGTTGTAGCTCGTGGTATGGGTAAGTGCTGCGTTTCTGGTGCAGGCTCTATCAATGTAGACTACAAGACCAAGACTGTCGAGATTGAAGGCGTTGTTTACAAAGAGGGCGACTACATCTCATTGAACGGTACTACAGGTCAGGTTTACGCTGGCCAGATTGAGACTAAGGCTGCTGAGCTTTCAGGCGACTTCAAGGAGCTCATGGACCTCTGCGACAAGTATACCAAGATGGAGATTCGCACCAATGCTGATACTCCTCACGATGCTAAGGTTGCACGTCAGTTCGGTGCTAAGGGTATCGGTCTGACACGTACAGAGCACATGTTCTTCGACGACCAGAAGATTGTTGCTATGCGTGAGATGATTTTGGCTGACTCTGTAGAGGGTCGTGAGAAGGCTCTTGCCAAGCTCCTCCCCTATCAGAAGGCCGACTTCTACGGCATCCTCAAGGCTATGGACGGTTGCCATGTGAACATCCGTTTGCTCGACCCACCTCTCCACGAGTTCGTTCCCCACGATAAGGCTGGTCAGGAGACTATGGCTAATGAAATGGGTGTTAGCGTTTCAGAAATCAAGAAACGTGTTAACTCATTAGCAGAAAACAACCCAATGCTCGGTCACCGTGGTTGCCGTCTTGGCATCACATTCCCCGAAATCACAGCTATGCAGACACGTGCCATCCTCGGTGCTGCTTGCCAGCTGAAGAAGGAAGGCTTCAACCCACGTCCTGAAATTATGGTTCCGCTCATCGGTACTGTACAGGAGCTCAAGCAGCAGAAGTCTATCATCCTCGCTACCGCTAAGGAAGTATTCGCAGAGTACGGCGTAGAGGTTGAGTTTGAGGTTGGTACAATGATTGAGATTCCTCGTGCTGCCCTTACAGCTGCTAAGATTGCAGAGGAGGCTCAGTACTTCTCATTCGGTACCAACGACTTGACACAGATGACCTTCGGCTACTCTCGTGATGACATCGCTTCATTCCTCCCAGCATATATGGAGAAGAAAATTTTGAAGGTTGACCCGTTCCAGGTTCTTGACCAGGAGGGTGTTGGCCAGCTCATCAAGATGGCTGTTGAGAACGGTCGCGCTACACGTCCTAACCTCCGCACCGGTATCTGCGGTGAGCACGGTGGTGAACCTTCATCAGTTAAGTTCTGCGCTAAGGTAGGTATGAACTACGCTTCATGCTCTCCGTTTAGAGTACCTATTGCCAGACTTGCGGCCGCCCAAGGTGCGATTGAGCAAGACTAAGCGATTTATAAAATAATCAGATAAAAAAATGCAAACGCCTATAAATCGGCGTTTGCATTTTTATTTTATAGAAACATGTAAAACAAAAAATATATGCCAAAGAAAGAATGGCTCATCCGATAAATCAGGGGGATTAAGCATATAGTTTTGTAAGTCTGAAAAGAAAGAATTTTATATCCG
>OIWK01000224.1_pt1 | contig 59289 bp, 49 predicted proteins | sample 1587401 | NCBI WGS metagenome assembly OIWK01 (sample SAMEA3888911, study PRJEB22519) | human gut metagenome | biome: human gut; feature: human-associated habitat; material: faeces | place: Denmark | collected 2009 | reverse complement strand
CCGTTGTGGTGCTAATGTTTGATTATTTTTGAGACATTATCAATTTCGGTTGACAGCGTTTGCAAAAAATACAAATTGTACAAAATGGCCTATTTGTACAAATAGTTACTTATAAGTATTTCGTTTATATATGTTAATATTTTAAAATCAATATTCAGTTTATATTTTTCATAAAAAAAGATTTCCTATTTCATTTAAAGTCAATAATATTCGTCATTTTATTTCACTAATACCCAAATATCATAATCAGTGTTTCTCTTTAATTACTTTTACTCTTTTTATACTAGTATTATTCGGCGGTAAATTTAAATACTTTTTTAGCATTATCATAAATAAAGGATGAATGATTCACTTCCTAGACTTGGCCCTGTGAATGGCTGAGGATATACCATGTAAACAAACTAATTATTCATCAACAATACATACTTCATCTTTAAATAGAATTCTTGCCGGTTCTACTAATTTAAAATTCATATCTTCAGATAATCCACCTGCATTATGATGTGCTTTGATATCTTTTTTTGGTTCACCTTTATTAAATAAACCATGATTTACATGGACACATGCCAACTGATGAGCAATCGCTTTAATTAAAAGAGCTACAACTACAGAAGAAATCCACTTCTCCTTAAAAGTGCAAGAAGAACCTTCTTATCTCCTACCTGTTCTTTAATAAAAGCATGGCAAGAACTGCCTATTCTACTTTAAAAAGAATTCATTATAAAATGAATCCCTACTAATGCAGGGGTTCATTTTATTATATGTATTCAACTAAAAACCACAATTTCATTATTCAACTCTACCATACCATCTTTCATATCAATGAAGTCCTCTAAAATACCTTGCTCATCGAAAATATGGTTAAGCAAATTATTTCCTTTTAATATTTCTATTTTTTCAGAAAACCAACAATCTTCCTTAATAAAACATAATTCATAATCATTTAAACCAAATATGATAGCTTTGGTATTCCACACATCATAAGATATTCTGTCATTCTTTTCCAATACAATATGTTCATTTAATAAAATAACCTTTGATACAATCTGATTTACATTTACCGTAATCTGAGTATTATCAGGACCATTTCTATAAGAATCAGATATTCTATACACTGTATTTTCATTCTCTAATAAAAAGTAATCTAATTCTTCATATTCATTTGTTAAACAATATACATTATCACCAATTTGAATATCTACCATTTCTGTTATAGTATCTGTACATTTGTATGATGTTATTTGTAATCCCACAAAAGATTGCATTAGTTTTGTATCAAATCTAAAATCATACATTCTTATTATGTCCCCCTAAATACTTTAAAAGTATACATGATAGTTTTTCTATGTTCATTTAGTAGAATAGTAGATTACTATAAGGTTACTAGTTGAATATCATTTTGTTTAATCCAACCCTTTAACCAATCACTACACAAAAAATCACATTCCATTGGTCTAATAAGCGTATAAGAGGAATTCGTTAAGATATACTGATCTAAATAACCAGGATGAAATATTGCAATACAGCATTCATTGTCTTTCAACATTCCTAAATTATCTTCCATATACCTTTTTGGATCATATAATCCTCTTTCATCAAAATGAATCATACCTAATCCATGAATATGATTTTCACTTACCCATTGAGGATCCATAGGATTCACAAAAAATAAACCATGTCTTTTTGCAACATTTTCTAATGCTTTTATATAATTAAAAGAAAATACAGCATGGCCTTCAAAATACTGTGGTTTAAATCCTGTGATTTCAATAAAATGATTTAATTGAGCTTCTATTTCCTTTTCACATTCTTCAATGTTAATTGTATCTTCTTTTCTTTTATTAATAACTTTACTTGAATAGAATTCACCATTTTCATCTACTAAACTTGGAATCTCTTCAGGAGAACATAGAGGCTTTCCTAAACAAATGTTTGTATGCTGGCCTACAGATACATTACAATCTTTAATCATTTCATATCCATCTAAAGCATGTTCCATATTAGGCATAAGTCCTACACTTGTAATAACACCATCTTTAATGGCTTTACAAATTCCGCAATTCACTCCTTCACTTATTCCCAAATCATCCGCTCTCATTATTAACTTCATAGTTATTCTCCTTTCATTTTAATAAAGCGACAGTATGCACCTAATAAATTAGAATCATTTTGATACATACATACTTCAACCTTTGGTTTTCTAAAAACAAAGGCTTCTTCGTAAATTACATCGATATTTTCTTTAATTTTTTCTACAAATAGCGGATCAGCACTTATTCCACCACCTATACAAATAACATCTGGATTATAAAGACAATCAATATTGTAGCAAAACTTTGCGATCGCAAAAAACCAAGCATCAAGATAATCATTTAATTCAGAATAAGACTTCTCTCGATAAAGTGCCATCATTCTTTCACCATTTAAATCATCTTCATGAGTTATTTCTTTTGCTTTATTTACAACTCTAATTGTCGAATAAAGTGTGGCAAAACAATCATAATTACCTACTTCATAATTAGTGAATAATGGTGAAAACTCTCCTGCAATCAAATAACAACCTCTTAATATTTCTTTATTAATTATAACGCCTCCGCCAATACCTGTACCAAATATAAGGGCAACACTATTAGGATAATCTTTTCCACTACCAATTGTTGCTTCACATAAAGCGGCTGCTTTACCATCATTTTCTACAGTTACACTAATACCATCACATACCTCTGAGAGTTCCTGTGCCAGATTAAATCCTTCTAAATATTCTAATATTCCTGCAGTTAACATAACACCTTCTTCACTAATTCTTCCTGGAGCAGAAATAGCAATTCCTCTTATTTCTTCTTTATAAGAATCATATAAACTTTTTAATTCGTTTAAAAAATCTTCTGTTGTAGTATTTGGTGTTTTTACTTTTCCTTTATTAGAGATTCGATAATTTTCATGAATCAATCCATATTTAATAAAAGTTCCACCAATATCAATAGCTAATACACTTTTCATAATATCTCCTTTAAAAAGAGACTATTTCCTAAGAAATAGTCTCGTCTTTTATCTGATGTTTTTTTCTAAATTGAGAGGGTGTCTCATGATAGCTCTTCTTAAAGTGACTTATTAAAGAATGTTCATTTGAAAAACCACACTCAATTGCGATATCTAAGTTTCTCTTTTGTGTTGTCATCAATAGAAACTTAGCACGATCTAATCTTATCTTGGTTAAATAAGTATAATAAGTTGTATTCAAATTCTTCTTAAAGAGCAAAGAAATGTGTTGTGTTGTATAATTGAATTCCTGCGACAATTTCTGCAATGATATATTATCTTGATAATGTGTACTCACATAGAATAGAATATCTGAAAATATATCGTTAATTTCATCTTTTGCATCCAATAAATCAGATTGTGTTTCTTGAACACATAGTGCAAGAATATTTAATATACTTGCTTTATATCTTAATTGTGAGTAAACATCATCATGATTTATAAGCTGTATTAACGTTGAACAATAAGATTGAAACTCTTCGTCATTTTGAACAATAAAGACTTTATCGTTCAATAAAGAGGAAGACATATATTGAAGTATAAAACCTATATTAATATGTATACATTGATAGTTATAGTGTCCTGTTTCTGCAACTATCTTATGTAATGTTTGCATGCCGATAACAACAGTGTTCCCTTTATGAACAATTGTTTCTCCTTGCGGAGTATAGACAGTCATTTCTCCTTCAGTAATATGAACAATTTCTAACCATTCATGCCAATGAGGTTCAACAATAAATAACTCCTGATTCTCTCCTACATCACTTAAAAATAGACAATATTTATGTTTATCAAAACGTCTTAAGTTAAGATTTTCACCATCTATATTTTCATATTCTTCATCATATTTAATCTTCATATAATTCACCTTACAGAATTATACCACAACCATTTCTTAATAACTATCTATAGTTCTTCACCATTTGATTGAATCACCTTTTTATACCAGTTAAACGATTTTTTCTTTGTTCTTTTTAAAGAACCATTTCCTAAATCATCCATATCTACATAAACAAAACCATATCTTTTTTTCATTTCACCTGTACCTGCACTGACCAAATCAATGCATCCCCATGGTGTATATCCCCAAACTTCAACGCCATCATATTCGATAGCAATCTTGATTTGTTCGATATGTTTTCTTAAATAATTAATACGATAATCATCATTAATAGATCCATCTTCTTCAATTGTATCCAATGCACCAAGTCCATTTTCAACAATCATAAGTGGTAATTGATATTTATCATATAAACGATTTAATACAAGTCTTAATCCTTCCGCATCGATAGGCCATCCCCATTCAGATTCCTCTAAATAAGGATTTTTAGCGCCTCCAATTTGATTTCCTGATGAACCTTCTTTGACTTCCTTAGTAGAAATAACAGAAGAGTTATAATAACTGAATGAAATAAAGTCTACAGTACCTTCTTTTAAAAGTTCCTGATCTCCTTCTTCAGTTTTCAAAACAATGTTCTGTCTTTCTAATTCTTTTAATTTATAGTTTGGATAATATCCGCGACATTGTACATCATAATAGAAATCCTTAAAATCTCTTGCCATTTCCATTTCTTTGATTGAGTCTAGTGGTTTACATGTTTCAGGATAGAATAGAATATTCGCAATCATTAAACCAATTTTAAAATTAGGATTAATTTGATGGCCTAACATAACAGCTTTTGCACTTGCTAGAAGAATATGATAAATTGCCTGCTGCTGATTCTGTACATTTTGAGATGCTTCAAAGATACCAAGTGTAGTATAATCTCTTAAAAAATTAATTTCATTAAATGTTAACCAGTACTTGACCTTATCTTTGTATCTTGTAAATATTGTTTCACAATATCTAGTGAAGAATTCTATTGTTCTTCTGTCTAACCATCCTTGATATTGAACTGCTAGATTTAAAGGGAGGTCGAAATGATTAATAGTAACAAGCGGTTCAATTCCATATTTTAGACATTCATCAAAAACATTATCATAAAATTTTAATCCTTCTTCATTAGGCTGCTCATCATCGCCATTAGGAAAAATACGAGTCCAGTTAATAGACATTCTAAATGTCTTAAATCCCATTTCTCCCATTAAAGCAATATCTTCTTTGTAATGATTATAAAAATCGGTTGCCACATGGCTTGGATAATAAACAGAATCATCAATGATTGCCTTTGCATTCTTAGGAACATCCTGAAAACGATTAATTGTTTGTCTTGTTCCATCCTCCAACTCAATAACAATACGTCTTGGATTATGCATATCACCATTTGTGATAACATCCGCAGTAGCTAGTCCTTTACCACCGCTTAAATATCCACCTTCATACTGATTTGCAGCGGTTGCACCGCCCCACAAGAAATTCTTAGGAAAACTCATAATTTACCTCCACTATACTTTTCTTCTTGCATTTGAATATTCATCTGTTCTAGGAATCCAATCTAAAAATCTTTCAATCGCAAGATTCCAGAAACGCCATTCATGCTCATAACCTTTAACACTGATCCACTCAACATTCATTCCTTTTTCTTTCATTGCTTCAACAAACTTAACGTCAGATTCATATATAAAATCTTTATCTCCACAAGTCATATAAACTGGAATGTTTCCATCACTGTTTTCTAATATTTGATATAAGTCAATAGGGTTGCCTTTCATTTTTACTGCTGCTGAAAAAGCACCAATCGCATTATATTTATGAGTATTTGATAAACCATGATATAAAGCACCAAATCCACCCATTGACAAGCCAGCAATATAGCGATCCTCTTTTCTATGAGAAATTGGGAATACTCCTTCTATAAATTCTGGTAACTCGTTTTCAATAAAGTCATAAAATGCATCCTGTGGGTGATCAATGTAATACTTGTTTTCTCCAGAAATCATAACAACAGCTATCTGTCTCTCTTCCGCAAATAGTTCTACACTTGTATAGCCACCCCATTGTGCATGGTTATTACCAAATCCATGTAAGAGATATAATACTGGATATTTTTTAGAATAATCATGATGAGGTTTTTCACCGCTCATTCCCATAGATTCTGGAATTGTAACTGATGGTAGAATCACATCAATATCAACTGTTCTCATTAATGTATAAGATATTACGTTACACTGTATTTTAGCCATTTTACTTCTCCTTTTATGTGCTCACTTCTAATTTGTATTATGCGTTTTCTTGTTCTTGTCTTAATGCATTCTTATCATCAATTAAGAAGAATGGTAAATACATTAAGAAATCAATACCCAAAGAAAGGAACCAGATCACTAATAGAGGTACCCCACCCTGGAAAAATGCAGTAACAAATCCAGGTGTTACCCATGGCATTGAAATAGTTGGGTTGAATGAAACTGGAATAAATTTCAATAATCCTAATACAAGAAGTCCTTTTACAGGGGCTGAGAATATCATTGGAATTAGATAAATAGGATTTAACATAATTGGGAAACCAAAAATTGCTGGTTCGTTGATATTAAATAAGTTTGCAGGTGCAACTAATTTTCTCATAGTTTTGTACTTCTCTGATTTACCAAAGAATGAAGCAATACATAATCCTAAAGTATTTCCAGCTCCACCAATTTGAATACATGAAGAAAGAACTGCAAATGTTAAGTAAGGTAATGCTTGATTTGATAAGAATGCTTCCTGGTTAGCTAATCCAACAATTGTTAAGATAGGCATATAAGGCATTAGGATTGCATTTGGATGAACACCAAAGAACCAAATTAGGTTCATTAATGTAAAAATAGCAATAAGTGAAATAGGATTTGCACCAAAGGCAGATACTGGTTTACCAACCAAAGTACTAATAAGAGTAAATAAATTACCATATGGTGTAAATGTACAAGCATATTTAACTGCAAATACTGATGTGATTAGGATCATTGCGACAAAAGTAGGTGCTAATGACTGAGAAACCATTGGTGGTACAGAATCAGGAAGTTTTAATTTCAAGTTCTTTTTCATTAAGAAACAATAAAAAGCAGGAATAACTAAACCTAAAATGATTGCTAAGAAAATACCATCGCTTCCTAAATAACTAGTTGCAATTGTTGAAACTGCAGCACCTGCTTTATTTGTAAAAGTCTGAACAGGAATTAAGATAATAAATGCTGCCATAGACATAACAGCTCCGATTGCTCCATTTTCTCCTTCATTCTTAGTAAAAGCATATCCAATAGCTCCTACTACATAAATAGCTAATAAAGATAAAGTTAAAGAAACAACTTCTAATGCAGTCGCATAGATTCCAATACTCTGTAAAAACTGTGTCCATGCAGGAATTGGTAAGTTTGCTAAAACTGCAATTGCTGCTACACCTAATGTAATAGGCATAGTATACATAAATCCTTCTGTTAAAGCTTTAATATAACGGCTGTTTGCTACAGCAGTGGCAAAAGGTCCAACTACTTTTTCTAGACCTCTTTGAAATTTGTCAAAAAAGTTCATATTTAATCCTCCATATTTGATGTAATCATAAAGTTGCGCATATCTTTATACTTACTTTTTAGTACAGATTTAGTATATCAATGTAAATGCTTACACAATGTCGTATTTTTCATATTTTTATGTTGATAAATAAACAACTTAAACTTTTCTTACATCATAAAAAGCTGAAATAAAATGAGTCTTCCATTTCATCTCAGCTTACTTCTATTCCCAATCAAATTCATCTATTTCTTTCTTAATATCCATTGAGACTGATGAATCATCTTTGAGTTCCTTCATAAGTTTTGCAAACATTTCTCTCTTCGGATTATTTACATCATTGAAACAGCGATGTACCATCCATATATTATGTGCTGTAGGATTCTTTCTTACTGAAGAAACTAATAATTCCTCATATCCGTGCTTATAGAATTGTTCTAGAAAATGAACAAGATCCCCCGGCATACCAAAATCAACCCTAGGATGAGTTCCTATAATTTCTAGAATAGGTTCCACAAGTTCAAAAGGTTCTGAATATTCATTGATTGCATCAATCAAATCATCATCCATATAATATTCTTCATCTTCTTTAGCTGCATTCTGTAATCTAGTGATTATTTCTTCTTTTGTCATAGAGTCATTTCCTCACCTTTCTATACTCATAACATTCAGAATATGATGTCTTTTTGATAATAGTATCAGCCAATGCTTCTGTTATATTATCCATTATTGCACATGGCAAATTATTGATTTTCTTATAGAGGACACCTGTTGAAATAGGTAATGCAAAAAGTTTCTTTGTTTCGGATAGAAACTTTAATTTATCATCAGGGACTTTCACAATATAGACTTTTCCATATTCTGAATCCTCCTCATCATCTTCCATTTCACAACCATTTTCTACCCATGATTTAAAATCAAACCATTCCTCTACATCAAAATTCCCTATCTCTGCTGCATCTAAAAAGCCACATAATATTGCTCCTTTTTCTGCCTTCATAATAAGTTCTCTATCGCCATTATCATTTCCAATGCTGATATATCCAGGCATATTAATAGAAAACTCATTACATTCATAACTTTCAATAATAGTAGAAGTATCATAAAGTACACACAAATTCATAACTATCCCATTCGCATATCTTAGAAATTCTTTATACACTTTAGGAATTGTTTCATTAATATGTTTTTCTACAAATTCTATATCTTCTTTTGTGGCTGGATCATTTTTCTGTATATAATCAAGATTATTGTAGTTCATAATTTTACCTTCCTGATAGTTATTATTGCATATTCTACTCATTCTTCCAATGTATTTCCCATATTAAGAAATTATTCCAAGAATAGAGTCGTATCCCCATTAATACAGCATTCGTCATGATATAAAAAAAATCGTGTAAATCAATTTTGTTCACACGATTTTTTTTATAGTTTCAAACAAACCTTTAATTAGATTTGCGGCAATAATGCAGCTTGAAGCTTTTTTATTGAATCATCTTTAGAATTTTTTCTAAAAGTACCATAAATATCCCAATGATAGGGCTCTTCAAATGCAATTGCCTTTAATCCTGCTGGTGCTTCATCTTCAAATTTTGGTGAAATCGCAATTCCTATTTTTTGCCTACATAAATGCATCAAGGTTCCGCCATCCATGGTTTTTGCTTTTATGTTTGGAGTAAACCCCTTTATTTTACAGGCTTTAATGAAATCATTATATATATGAAAACTCTCATTCATTATTATAATATTTTCAGCCCTCAGCATGTCTAGAGGGATTTTTTCCTTCTCATAATAAGGATGTCCTTCATATACATATAAAACAAGATTACATTGACATAATTTTACTTGTTCTAAATTAGGATAATCATGTAGTCCAACAACAATACCATACTCAATATCATAATTAAGAAGCTTATTTATGACTTCTTCATTACTGTACTCACTCCATTCTACATGAAGAGTTTTATTTGAGTTTGCAAAATCTAATATTGTCTTAAGTTGAATAGCCTTTAAGATACCACTTGCACAACCAATTCGTAAGCGATTTATTCCGTTATTAAGATTATTTATTTCAGTTTTAATATGAGCATCCTGCAAAACTAATTCTTTGCTCCAGTCATAAAATAATTTTGCACTATCTGTAGGAATAACACCATTTTGAGAGCGAACGAAAAAAGTAGTGTTATACTCGTGTTCAAGATTCTTGATGATTTTACCAAGACCTTGTGCAGAAATAAATAAATGTTCAGCTGCTCTATGCATACTATGCATTTCATATACTTTCTGAAAATATATAAAATTCTTTATATCACCCAATTTAAATCACCAGTCACCTTTATATCACTATTAAATATGGTTAGCTACTTCGAATGCATCCCAGATTGCATACATGATGTTGGATACTTTTTTTGCATCTCCAAGCAAATAAAGATCAGGAATATCAAACTGAAGATTATTATAAAGTGTATTCTCTTCTTTATATCCAACTGAAAGGATAACACTATCACTCATAATAGTCTTACTACCTTCTTTAGTATCTACTTTCACTTCTCCATTCGCAAATTCTGTAACCTTTGCACCTGTGATAATTTCTACTCCATTAAATGGTAGCAATGCTTCCAACATTTCTTTATTTGCAGCACAAAGTGGACCATTTACAGCCATTACCTTATCTAATGCTTCAACAATTGTAACATGAATTCCATTCTGCGCCAACCACAAAGCAGTTTCACAACCTACAAGTCCACCACCTACAACGACAGTTTTCTTACCAGCATCCTTCTGTTTCAATAAAACTTGTTCTGCTGTATAAGTATGTGAATCATCACCCAAAGAGAATACTTTTGGTTTAGATCCTGTCGCAAGAATCACAGTATCATAATCCATAGTTTTAATTTCTTCTTCATTAAGTTCCGTATTCAAATGAACATGTACACCTAAACGATTTAATTCATTTGTATACCAATCTGCTAATGCAATATCATCTTCTTTAAAATCAGGAGCTCCACCTGGGATTAAATTACCGCCAAGTCTGCTTCCTTTTTCATAAACTACTGGTTGATGTCCTCTGATAGCTAATACACGTGCAGCTTCACAGCCTGCAACACCACCACCTACAATCAACACTTTCTTTTTCTTTAAAATAGGCTCATATGCATTAACACGCTCTCTAGCTGCCTGTGGATTTACAGCACAATTAAGAAGAGAATATGAAGCAACTCTTCCCATACATCCTTCATGGCAAGAAATACATGGACGTATCTGTGTGATCTTACCACATCTTAATTTATTACAATAATCTGGATCTGCTAGTAATGGTCTACCTAGATCAATAACATCACATTCACCATTTTCAATAGCTTCTAATGCCATGTCTGGATTATCCATACGACCTGCACAGAATACTGGGATATCTACTACTTCTTTTACCATTTTGCAGTATTCTCTGTAAAGTCCTTTCTTTTGATACATAGGAGGATGATTCCACCACCAGGCATCATATGTTCCAACATCAGTATCCAACGCATCATAGCCATAGCTTTCAAGTAATTTAGCAGCTTTTAAGCCTTCTTCTGTGTCTCTGCCCTTTTCTTCAAAATCTTCTCCTGGTAATGCCCCAACACGCCAATCTTTTATCATACTTTTTAAACTAAAACGAAGTGTAACAGGGAAATCATCACCACATGTTTTTTTAATTTCTTCTACTATTTCCTTAGCAAAACGAAGTCTGTTTTCAAGAGAACCTCCATATTCATCAGTTCTTTGGTTAAACATTGAAATTGCAAATTGGTCAATTAAATAACCTTCATGTACAGCATGAATCTGCACACCATCAAAGCCTGCTCTTTTTGCATGGAAAGCAGCTTCACCAAACTGTTTTACAATAGCATGAATTTCATCTACAGTAATGGCACGACAAGTCTTATCTAACCAGCGATGTGGGATTGCAGATGGTGCAATGGGTGGAATATCACCTACATTTGTAGGAATAGTCACACGACCAAATCCTCCTGATAACTGTAAAAAGATTTTACTTCCATATGCATGAATTCGCTCTGTCATTTCTCTACTTGTTTTCACAAAGTTAACAGGTTTGTAAAGTGGATTAGGAACAGTTGTAGGGTCCTGTTTTTCCACAACCTGATCAAAAAATGTAACACCTGTAATAATAAGTCCAGTTCCACCCTTTGCTCTTTCTACATAATAATCAATGCCACGCTGGTTCCAGCCACCATTGGCATCTGCAAGACCTAAAGGTCCCATTGGAGCCATCGCAAATCGATTTTTAATAGTTATACTTCCAATTTTTATTGGACTAAATAATTTTGAATATTTCATAAAATTTGCATCCTTCCTTGTTATTTTATTCTCATGACTACATGATAACATATGTCTTTAGGACTTAATATCAATGAAACGTTTACAGTTATAAACAAATATTTTCTACATACTACTAAAGGTATCAACCTGTAAAAAAGTTGATACTTTTATAATGTGTGGCATAAGCCACATATTTAATGAACAAACTTTTCATGATATTTAATATGTTTTGTATCTGAAGCACATAGGTTGTGTTAAACCTAACAAATATCTTTACTTAAACTCAGATAAATATCACATGACATATCGTTATGGAATTTTTGCTGAATAAGATAACTTAAAGCAACAATTCACTTAAAAAGAGCATTAAAAAAAGAAGCGATATTCTCGCTTCTTCCAATGTGATCATTCACAACTACATTTTCCATCATTTCCGTAAACATCTCCCCGCGTTCCCTCAATCTAACACACCAAAATTTCATTCGAGAAATCATTTCTTTTTCTCTTTTTTTCGGTATTATAATCAAGGTTTTCGTGACCATTTCAATTTACTCTTACGACGGATTTTCCACATAAACACAAGACTTTTCGATACTTTCTTTTGTTTTTTTACCAAACAAAAAGACCCTGCATTTTTTCAACGCAAGGTCTAATTTCTTTTTTTATTCTATTTTATTTCTTTATTAAGTTTCCTTTCCCCACGGGGCGATAGTTGCTAATCTCGTGGAAAAGAGGCTTGTGAATCATCACAATGGTTTATTCGAATTCAATAGTTCCAGGTGGCTTAGATGTAATATCATACATTACTCTATTCACACCACGCACTTCATTGATGATTCTATTCATAGTCTTATTTAATACTTCATAAGGGATTTCAGCTGCTTCTGCAGTCATGAAATCAACAGTATTAACAGCTCTTAATGCAACAGCATAGTCATAAGTTCTTTCATCACCCATAACACCTACTGACTGCATATTAGTTAATGCTGCAAAATACTGACCGATAGAACGATCTAATCCAGCCTTCGCAATTTCTTCTCTATAAATCGCATCTGCATCCTGTACCATACGTACCTTTTCTGCAGTGACTTCCCCAATGATTCTAATACCAAGACCTGGTCCTGGGAATGGCTGTCTGAATACTAAATATTCTGGAATACCAAGTTCAAGACCTACTTTTCTTACTTCATCCTTAAATAAGTCTCTTAATGGTTCAATGATTTCTTTAAAATCTACACAATCAGGTAATCCACCAACATTATGGTGAGACTTGATGACTGCAGATTCTCCTCCAAGACCGCTTTCTACAACGTCTGGATAAATAGTACCCTGTACTAAGAAATCAACGGCACCAATCTTCTTTGCTTCTTCTTCAAAGACTCTGATGAATTCTTCACCGATGATTTTTCTCTTGCTTTCAGGTTCAGTTACACCCTTAAGCTTAGAATAGTATCTTTCCTGTGCATTGACTCTGATGAAGTTTAAGTCATAGCTGCCATCTTTACCAAATACAGCTTCAACTTCATCACCTTCGTTTTTACGAAGTAAACCATGGTCTACAAATACACAAGTTAACTGATTTCCAATAGCCTTAGATAATAAGACTGCTGCAACAGAAGAGTCAACACCTCCAGATAAAGCACATAATACTTTACCATCGCCAACTTTTTCTCTGATTGCTTTAATAGATTCTTCTACGAAAGAATCCATCTTCCAGTCACCAGAACATCCACATACATCGATTACGAAGTTTCTTAACATCTTCTTACCTTCTGCTGTATGTAATACTTCTGGATGGAACTGAATACCATAAAGATTCTTTTCTCTGTTTTCACATGCTGCAACTGGACATTCATCAGAATGTGCTACAGATTTGAAACCAGGAGCTAAAGCTGAAATATAGTCATTATGACTCATCCAACATACTGTCTTTTCAGATACATTTGAGAATAATGGTGAAGTTGTATCAACAACGATTTCTGTCTTACCATATTCTCTAGTAGGTGCAGCTTCTACATTACCACCTAATACATATTGCATTAGCTGAGCACCATAACATAAGCCAAGTACAGGAACACCACATTCGAAAAGTTCTTTTTCACATGTTGCAGCTCCTTCTTCATAGCAGCTATTAGGACCACCAGTTAAGATGATTCCCTTAGGGTTGAGTTCTTTGATTTTCTGCATAGCAACCTTATATGAATAGATTTCACAATATACGTTGCTTTCACGAACTCTACGCGCTACGAGCTGATTGTATTGGCCACCAAAATCAATAACCAGTACTAATTCTCTCTTCATAAGTTCTCCTTTACTATTTATTAAAATACTTCCTTAAGCACAATTGTCTGAGTACGATCAGGTCCAACTGAGAACATAATCACTGGGCAGTGAATAAGTTCTTCAATCTTCTTGATATAGTTCTGAGCATTAACAGGAAGTTCTTCAAATGAAGTGACATTTGTGATATCTTCCTTCCAGCCTGGTAATTCTACATAAACTGGTTCTACTCTTGCTAATTCTTCAATTGTAGAAGGTAAACCATGAATTTCTTTACCATCTAACTTGTAAGCAGTACAAATCTTAATAGTATCTAAACCACTTAATACATCTAACAACATTAATGAACATCCAGTTAATGAAGCCATTCTTCTTGACTGGTTAACGACAACTGCATCGAACCATCCAATTCTTCTTGGTCTCTTAGTTACTGTACCAAATTCATGACCTGCATTTCTGATATAATCACCTAATTCACCTTCAATTTCAGTAGGGAAAGCACCAGAACCAACACGAGTAGTATAAGACTTAATAACACCTACTACATCAGTTAAATAAAGAGGACCAATGCTTGCACCAGATGATACACCATTAGCACCTGGGTGAGAACTTGTTACATATGGATAAGTACCATAATCAATATCAAGCATAGTACCCTGGGCACCTTCAAATAAGATTTTCTTCTTTGCCTGGAATGCTTCATCTAATAAGATACCAGTATCACAAACCATAGGTTTGATTACTTTAGCATATTCCTTATATTCTTCAAAGATTTCTTCTGCAGTACACTGTAATCCAGGATACTGTTTCTTCTTGAATGCTAATGTTTCTTCAAGTCTCTTCTTAAATAATGGTTCATTAATGAATTCACCAACACGAATACCGATACGGTCATATTTATCTACATAAGTAGGTCCAATACCTTTCTTAGTTGTACCGATACTTGCAGCACCACGCATTTCTTCTTCTAATTCGTCAATTTCAATATGATAAGGTAAAGTGACATGTGCACGATCTGAGATGTGCATCTTATCAGTCTTGATACCTGCATCATTTAAATACTTCATTTCTTCAAGTAAAGCTTTAGGATTGATAACCATTCCGTTACCTAATACAACTTCACCAGTTGTAAAGATTCCGCTAGGAATAAGTCTTAAGGCAAATTTCTGGCCATTAAATTTAATAGTATGACCTGCATTATTACCTCCAGAATATCTCACTACTAGATCTGCTTGCTGTGCAAGATAATCTGTAACCTTTCCTTTTCCTTCGTCGCCCCACTGGCTTCCAACAACAACGACTCCTGCCATTTATGTTCATCCTTTCTTTCATTAAAATACAACTATATTATAGAGGATAAAGAACATTATGTAAAACATAAAACTCTCGTTAAATCAATGAAATTATGTGAATAAGTGCTATAATCAAATCACGCGAGGTGATTTGATGAAAAAACTAGCAGTTCTATTTCCTGGAATTGGTTATCATTGTGATAAACCACTCCTCTACTACTCTAAAAAATGTTTATCAGCCTATGGCTATGAGATCATTGAAGTGAACTATAAACACTTTCCTCATATGAAAGATAAAGATAAATTAATTAAGCAAGCAGAAGATATCGGTTATAAACAGACTGAAGAAATTCTTAAAGATATTCCATTTTCTACTTATGATGAAATACTATTTGTATCAAAAAGTATTGGTACTGCCATTAGTGCACGTTTTAATGAAGAACATCATGTGAATGCGTATTCTATTTATTTCACACCACTTTCTGCAACTTTCAAGTATAGCTTAAATGGCATTGCCTTCCATGGTACAAATGATCCATGGGCCAAAACGAATCTCATTCAATGTGCATGTGATGAAGCACATATTCCACTTATTCTCTATCGTGATGCAAATCACTCATTAGAGTGCGGAGATGTGCTTGTTGATATTTCTAATCTTCATGACATCTTTCTTCATGTCATAGAAGCGATTCAAACAGTTTATCCACTATAGGGGTAAACTGTTTTTTAAATAACGATAAAGATAAAGCTGTAGTTTGCTTGTTAAACGATTCATTGAAAGATGATAATCCTTCAACATCCCATCTGTAAATCCTTTATCGTTATTCACATGGATAGTGACCTGATCACCTAAAGAGACATGCTCCACCTGAGAATAAATAACTAAGTCAGCATCCTCTTTTACATAAGGCTTAAACCATGTGGGAACATCTATATCCCCTATGAATTGAATAGGGACCATGATGTCTTTGAGGGCTTTTTCTATAGAACCTCCTGGAATCAAATAACCTTTTAATAGTGTTTCTATCTCATTCCTCATTGGGATCATATGTTGATAAGCTTCTTCTTTTGTTTTGGCTTTAGTCGCTATGCGTACTCTCACATAGCCTTCTCCTGCATACATTGCAAGAGTGACATCTGTCTGTTTATATTGGGTTTCTGTCAGTTTTTCATCAATCATACTTTCCCCAATACCCATCACTAGAAAGTCTTCCGTATAGATCTGTTCCTGGCGATATTGTTCGAGATAAGGTTTTAAGGAATGTTCTACAACATAATTGAATTCCTTAGGTGGACCAGGAAGGTTGATGATCATTTTTTCATCTTTGCTCATTACACAGCCATTGGCTGTTCCTACATCATTCTCTAATATATAAGCATTTTCCGGGAAATAAGCCTGTTTGAAGTTGTTGTCAGAAACAACATCGAGTCCTGTCACAAAGCGACATTTTTCATCCACCTTACGAGCTTCTTCTTCGTTATAAACAAGTTCTAGTCCTAGATATTCTGCTGAGAGTTCCTTAGTTAAATCATCCTGCGTTGGACCAAGTCCTGCAGTAGTGATGACACAATCCGCCCCTCTTTTAAACGCAATATCGAGACATTCTAATAAACGTTGTGGATTATCACCTACAGTCGTCTGATGATAAATATCAAATCCTAATTCTTTACACATCTTAAAGAGTACCGGAGCTTCTGTGTTGATGATTTCACCAAGAAGAAGTTCAGTCCCTAAATTAATCACTTCTACATTCATATCTCCATATACATATCATTCCATTTTGCTTCTCCATGAGTAGAAGAAGAGACACCAAGATGCTTATAGCCAAAACTTTCATAAAAGCCAATTAAATGATCTTTACATGTGAGAAATATTCCTTTTTTATTTCGCTCCTTCGCAAGAGTGATATAGCCATTCATAAGTGTATGTGCTAAGCCTTGATGCTGATAATCAGGATGTACATCTAAACCAAAGACTGTCATATAATCACCACTCGGATCATGTAATGAAGCATCTTCATAAAATGCATCTGGTAAGCCTTTAATATTCGATGTATTCCCATTAATAAAGCCAATAACATCTTTATCTTCTAATACAAGAAAGTTTTCTGAAAAGGCATTAAAGCGTTCTTTAAACTGCTCATAAGTCGCTGCTTCAGCTTTAGGAAAACATAGAGACTCTATATGAGAGATAGCTTCTATATCACCTATAACTGCTTGTCTTAATATCATGACATGTCCTCCTTTCAAAATATTTTTTGTATCTTATACAAAAAAGACTTGATAGTCAAGAGACTATCAAGCTTTTTACTGTCCATTTTCAAATTGTGAACGATAAAGTGTTGCATAGAAACCATTTTCTTTAAGTAATCCTTCATGATTACCGATTTCTACAATATCACCATCACGCATAACGATGATTGTATCTGCATCTCTAATAGTAGAAAGACGATGCGCAATAACAAATGATGTTCTATTCTTCATTAACTCATCCATTCCCTGCTGAATTAATACTTCTGTTCTTGTATCAACTGAAGATGTAGCTTCATCAAGAATCAAAATCTTAGGATCCTTCAAGAAAGCACGGGCAATAGTCAATAACTGCTTCTGACCTGCACTGATATTAGAAGATTCTTCATTGATCATAGTGTTATAGCCATCAGATAATGTATGAATAAAGTGATCTACATGCGCATTCACGCATGCTTTTTTTACTTCTTCATCAGTGGCATCTAATCGACCATATTTCAAGTTATCCATGATAGTACCATTAAATAACCATGTATCCTGTAATACCATGCCAAATAATGAACGAAGATCACTACGTTTCATTTGCGTGATATCTTCACCATCAATCATGATAGAACCACCATTGAGTTCATAGAAACGCATCAACAATTTAATAATAGTTGTTTTACCTGCACCAGTCGGACCAACAATGGCTACCTTCTGACCTGCATGAACATGGAGTGAAAAGTCATTGATGATGATCTTATCTGGATTATAACCAAAGTGAACATCCGCAAAAGTGACAGCACCCTTCATATTCTGTACTTCTTCAGTTGTAAGAGTGGCTGAATCTTCTGTAAGTTCTTCTTCCTCTAAGAATTCAAAGACACGTTCTGCAGCTGCACCCGTACTTTGTAATAAGTTAGCCGCCTGAGCAATCTGTGAGATTGGCTGGTTGAACTGTCTAACATACTGGATAAATGCTTGGATATCACCAATAGTGATTGTTTTGGAACCTGCTAGAATACCACCGATAATACAAACACCTACATAACCGATATTACCGATAAAGTTACTAATAGGCATCATGAGTGATCCAAAGAATTGTGATTTCCATGCAGATGTATAAAGTGATTCATTGTATTGTTCAAACTGTTCTACAGATTTTTCTTCACCATTAAACGCTTTGACTACCTGATGTCCACCATACATTTCTTCAATATGACCATTGACATCACCAAGTGAGTTCTGCTGCTGAGTGAAGTATTTCTGTGAATGTTTCATGACTAAACGCATCAAGGTCATTGATACAGGTAATACTACAACTGCAATTAAAGTCATCTGCCAGCTGATTGTAAGCATCATAATAAAGATACCTACAAGAGTAACTACATTAGAAATAAGTGTAGATAAAGACTGGTTAAGTGACTGGGCGATTGTATCAATATCATTAGTCACACGAGAAAGAATATCACCACTTGTATGCTTATCAAAATAAGAAAGTGGTAAACGATTCATCTTTTCAGAAATATCTTTTCTAAGTGAGAAGGCTGCATCCTGTGATACACCAGAGATGATCCAGCTCATAATATAACTAAATAGAGAACTAGCTGCATATAATACGACAAGAATCAATAAGATCTTGACGATATAATTAAAATCAATACCACCAGTATTGGCTACTTTCGCCATGATACCTTCTGATAATTTATCTGTTGCTTTTGCAAGAACCTTAGGACCTATAATATTAAAAACAGTAGAACATACCGCGAATACCATAACCATACAAATTTTAAAATGATATGGTTTTAAGTATGCGAGTAACTTCTTTAATGTACCACCTAAATCCTTAGCTTTTTCATTATTACCACGGCCTCTGCCCATACCCATTGGAGCGCGACGATTTTTATTCATTGTCCAATTCCTCCTTTGATAACTGAGATAAGGCGATTTCCTGATAAACAGAACATGTTTTCATTAATTGTTCATGTGTGCCTTTTCCTACAATCTTCCCTTCATCAAGTACGATGATCTGATCAGCATGCATGATAGATGCAATACGCTGTCCAACGATTAAGACAGTGTTATGAGTCTTGGCAGTCATTTCTCCTAGACGTTTTCTAAGTGTTGCATCAGTCTTGAAGTCAAGTGCTGAGAAGCTGTCATCAAAGATAAGAATTTCAGGATTTTTCGCAAGTGCTCTTGCAATTGCAAGACGCTGTTTCTGTCCACCTGATACGTTTGTACCACCCTGAGAAATAGGCTCTTTAACACCTAATGGTTTTGTTTCAATGAATTCTTTTGCCTGCGCAACATCAATCACTTCAGCCAATTCTTCATCAGATAAATCAGGGGCACCATATTTAATATTTGATTCAATTGTACCTGAGAATAATAATCCCTTCTGAGGTACTACACCAATACGGTCTCTTAAATCATGCATAGAAACATGTCTTACATCCACACCATCTACCATCACTTCACCTTCAGTGACATCGTAAAAACGAGGAATAAGGTTAATAAGCGTTGATTTACCTGAACCTGTTGAACCAATAAAGGCTGTTGTTTCATCAGAACGGGCTGTAAAGTCAATATCAGTTAAGACTGGTTCATCAGCACCAGGATACTTAAATGATACATGTTTGAATTCCACAAGACCTTTCTTGTCTTCTTCAAAAGAAGTGATCTGTTCTGGGTTTTCAATTGTAGGTTCAGTATTTAATACTTCAGCTACACGGTTTGCGGCTACACTTGCACGAGGTAACATAACTGCAATCATTGCGACCATTAAGAAACTCATAACGATAATCATGGCATACTGTAAGAAGGCCATCATTTCACCAATCGCAATATTACCTAAATCAACCTGCTTTGCGCCAAAGTAGATAATAAGTAAAGTCATACCCTGCATGATAAACATCATGATAGGCATTAATGAGACCATCACTCTATTAACAAATAAGTTTGTATGTGTTAAATCCTTGTTTGCCTGATCAAAACGTTTTTCAGATTCTTCTTCATTTCCAAATGCACGAATGACAAGAATACCTGATAAGTTTTCTCTCATTGCTAAGTTTAATTTATCAATTAATTGTTGGATAATCTTGAATTTAGGCATTGCGATAAAGAAAGTCACACCAAGTACTCCAAATATAATAATGACAACTAGGAAGATCATCCATGTCATGGATGGTGAGTTCTTGACAGCTTTCATAATACCACCAATACCATTAATTGGCGCAAGCATACACATTCTTACGATTATCACAAGAACCATCTGGATCTGAACGATATCGTTTGTACTACGAGTAATTAAAGAGGCTGTAGAGAACTTATTGAATTCAGTATTAGAGAAGCTTTCAACCTTCTTAAATACAGCTAAACGTAAATCTCTTGCAACTGCTGCACCAAGTCTAGATGCTAAGAATGCAACACAGATAGAAGCCACAGCACCAAGTAAGGCAATAGCTAACATCTGAATACCTTTATGGGCAATATACTGGTTCTGTACTTTATTGATATCAGCACCAAGTTTCTTATATTCTGCTTTGACACCTTCACCAGCTGCAATCTTCATTGTAGATTCACCCATAGTCTTCATCTGCTTATCGACGCTTTCAAACATCTTATTACGTTCATCTTCACCCATTGAACCAATGAAATAATAAATATCTCCATTGTTTAAATGTGTTTCCATGTCATCAATCTGTGCTTTTGCATCATCTAGTTTCTTCTTAGATTCATCTAATTGAGGTTTTGCAGAAGCGACTTTTTCTTTAGCCTGATCAAGCTGTTTCTTGATTGTTGAAGACTGGCTCTTCATTTGCGCCATCTGAGCTTCTGAGGCATTGAGTTTTTCATAACCAGCGACTGCCTGAGAAATACCGGCTAATTGAGCCTGAAGCTTAGTTTTTGCCTCACCCTCAGGTAATGCATTATATTGTGCAGTTAAAGTGTTCTGCATTTCTTTGGCTTTATCATATGAACCAAACTGAGTGTTGAGTGCGTTTAATGCACTATCATACTGCTTAATAGCAGTCTGCATCTGTTCATACTGCTTCACACCCTGATTGTATTTAGCCATGCCAGCAGTATACTGTTCTAAACCTTTATTATAGCCATCTAAGCCTTTTTGATACCCTTCCTTAGCAGAATTAATAGCTGAATCAATCTTTGTCTCAAATGACTTATACTGCTTTGTACCAGGTTTCATTTTATTCATAGAATAAACAATCAACATTGGTTTAGTGAGTACTTTATTGAGTTTTTCTTCATCTACATCTTTCTTTAAGATGTATAAAGTCTGATTCTTTGCTTTTTTGAATGTTTTATAATAAGACTTGTCTACATCCTTTGCAGGAGTCTTCTTATACGCATTTTCTAATACTTTTTGATCTTTTGAAGAGACAAATAATAATAAATGATTATAAGTTTCTTCACTTAATACAGGAGACACAGCTGAATCAAACCCTCCTGCCTGAATACCGCTAGATACGATATCAGACATATAATCAGGAAGTGTTAATTCAGTATAGGCCTGTCCAAATATACAAACGATGGCTAATACAAATAATAACCAATATTTCTTAAAATATTTCTTTAGCTTAAGCATCGTCTTCCTCCTTTAATTCATCTTCCATATTCTTAATAATCATATCAATCATATGTAATACGGCATCATGATCTTCTTTTGTAAGTCCTCTGCTGCATACTTCTTCCATATGCCTCATCTTATCCTTACAGGTTTCTAAATACTCTTCACCTTTTTTACTTAAACGCACTGTAGAATGACGTTTATCTTGAGGATTCTGTTCACGAATAATATAGCCTGCTTCTTCTAGACGCTTGATTCTTACTGAAAGTGTTGCATCAGAGATATGAAGATATTGTGCCACTTCTTTTTGAGATTGACCATGTTCTTTAATCACAAATAACAAGCGTGATTGATCGCCTGTTAAAGGCATATCCTTAAAGTTACGCATCATATACTTTCCTACTACTTTTCTAAGTACTGCGACCTTATCTATCATCACTTTGACATTCTCCTGCATGTCCGTTGTACACCTCCTTACTATTAGTTAGTATACTAAATATTATAGTTAGGGTGCTAACTATTGTCAATAAAAAAAGAATAGTATTTTTTACTACTCTCTAATCTGGCCATTTCCTTCAATTTTGTATTGATAAGAACACATTTCTTTTAAACCAAGTGGACCTCTGGCATGAAGTTTCTGTGTACTGATACCAAGTTCTGCCCCAAAGCCAAATTCTCCACCATCTGAGAATCTTGTAGAAGCATTATGATACACACAGGCACTATCTAAGCTATTCATAAATAATGCAGCTGTTTCATCATTTTCAGTAATAATGGATTCTGAATGTTTTGTAGAATATGTATAAATATGATTGATTGCTTCTTCTACTGAGTCAACAACTCTAATATTCACAATATAATCATCATATTCTGTTGCATAACTGTCATCTGTGACATGTTCACAGCCAATGATCTGACATGTTGCATCATCCCCTTTGATTTCTACTTTTTCAAAGGCTTTTTTAAGTTCAGGTAAGAACTTGTCTGCAACATCTTTATGTACAAGTATTGTTTCTATCGCATTACATACAGAAGGTCTTTGAATCTTTGCATTGACTGCAATAGTTAATGCTTTATTAAGGTCTGCATCCTTATCAACATAAAGATGGCAGATACCAGCGCCTGTTTCAATAACAGGTACTGTTGAATTCTTAACAACAAACTGAATGAGTCCTGCACCGCCTCTAGGTACAATAACATCCACATATTCATTGGCATGGATGAGTTCTCCTACAATGGCATGATCTAGTTCTGTGATCAGTTCAATCGCACCTTCTGGTAAGATATCTTTAGTGGCACACTTCATGATTTCTACTAATTTCTTATTTGTATGAATGGCTTCTTTACCACCTCTTAAAACACAGGCATTGCCTGATTTTAAGCAAAGAGAGGCAATATCTACAGTCACATTAGGACGGGCTTCATAAATAATTCCAAAGACACCAATAGGCACTCTCACTTTAGAAATTTCTAGACCATTTGGTCTTGTCCAGGATTCCATCACTTCACCAACAGGATCAGGTAATGTGGCTACCTTCTTGACTCCATCACTCACTCCTACAATACGTTCATGAGTAAATAAGAGTCTATCCTGCATAGCCTTAGTCATATTGACTTCCTTAGCATGTGCCATATCTTTTTTGTTGGCTTCTATAATTTCTTCACTATGCGCAATTAATGCGTCGGCGATTTTATCTAATGCCTGATTCTTTGTGTAAGTAGGCATATTCTTTAAAAGACGTGCAGCAACTTTAGCACGCTTTAATTGTGTTTCTAATAATGTATTCATTATCTTTCCTCCAATACAACCATGTTATTCGCATGTACTACTTCATCATAGTCATGACGATGTAATATGTCATCTATTTCAGAAGACTGGTGTCCTTTAATCAGTCTGATTTCATCACTGGCATAATTGACAACACCCTTCGCAATTGTATTTAACTCTTCATCCTTGATATCAACAACCTGTCCTTCTAAGAATCTTCCTTCTACATCTTTAATACCTGTAGGTAAAAGACTGACATGATTGTCAACAATCGCTTTTCTACATCCTGCATCAACTATAATTGTTCCTCTAGGTTTTGTACGATAGGCAATCCAATGTCTTCTAGCATTCATATTTGTGCCTGAAGCCCCATTGAACCAAGTTCCTTCATTATCTAAGGCATTTAATATACTGTTTTCTTTCTGTCCATTCACAATACACATATGACTGCCTAATGCATTGACCATTTGAGCTGCTTTTAGTTTAGTCGCCATACCACCTGTACCTAGTCCACTGACTGCATCTCCTGCATAGCTCAAAATTGTATCATCAATCTTATCTACATAGTGGATAAGCACAGCATCAGGATCAGTATGAGGATTGCCTGTATAAAGACCATCAATATCACTCACGAGAATTAATAGTTGTGCTTCTACTAGAGGAACGATAAGTGAAGCCAATGTATCATTGTCTCCTACCTTGATTTCATCTACTGCCAAAGCATCATTTTCATTAATAATAGGAACAATACCATAATTGAGCAGTGCATTAATTGTATGGTTTAAGTTCATTAAACGATGACGATCATCAAAGTCATCATGGTTTAATAAGATCTGAGAACATTTCATATTAAAGACCTGGAATATTTCTTCATAGATTTCCATTAGTCTTGCCTGCCCAATCGCAGCTAAAGCCTGTTTTTCCGGTAGTGTTTTCGGTTTACTGTCTAGTCCTAATGCGCCCATACCAGCTGCAATAGCTCCTGAAGAGACTAGAACAACGATATAGCCTTCCCTTTTTAGTTTGGCAATCTGCCATGTTAACATCAATATTTTTTCTTTATTGATTTTTCCATCTTTGTCACAAAGTGAACTTGAACCTACCTTAATGACAATTTTCTTTACTTCTTCTATTCTACGTTTCATTGAAAACACCCCTTTATTGTTTAATCTATTATAGGGGGTAAAACACTTTAAAAGCAAACAAAACATACTGATTTTTGTCTTTTGACAAAAAAAGACTCCCAGTAAAGGGAGTCAAATGTATTAGTGGCTTAAAGTTTTGTTTTCTACTTCTGTATTTAATAATTCTACGAATTCTTCAAAAGTCACTGTAGTCTGTTTCTTTTCACCATGTTTACGATAAGTCACAGTACCATTATCTCTTTCATTATCACCAAGTACTAACTGATAAGGAATCTTCTTTAACTGTGCTTCTCTGATACGATAACCAAGTTTTTCATCTCTATTATCGTTATTTACTCTGAAGTGTGCTTTTCTTAACTTAGCCACAACTTCTTTTGCGTATTCATCATGGTATTCAAGTTTAACTGGAATAACCTGAACCTGAGTAGGTGCTAACCATAGAGGAAGGTTACCTTTTGTTTCTTCTAATAAGAAGGCAACGAAACGGTCTAATGAACCTAAGATTGCTCTATGAATAACAACTGGTCTTACCTTATCACCATTTTCATCAACATAAGTTAGTTCGAATCTTTCTGGTAACTGATAGTCTAACTGGATTGTAGATAAAGTAACATCATGTCCTAATGCACTCTTTACCTGTACGTCAAGTTTAGGACCATAGAATGCTGCTTCGCCTTCTGCTTCATAGAATTCTACATTCATTTCTTTTAATACTTCACGTAATTCATTTTCACTCTTTTCCCATAATTCATCATTACCGAAATACTTTTCTTTGTTGTTCTTATCTCTTAATGATAAACGGAATGAGTAATCTTTGAAACCAAAGTCCTTATATACATCAAGAATTAAATGTGCTACATTCTTGAATTCCTGAGCAATTTGGTCTGGACGACAGAAGATATGTGAATCGTTCTGTGTGAAGGCTCTTGCACGTTCAATACCAGTTAAAGCACCACTTGCTTCAAAACGGAAATCGTTCGCAATTTCCGCAATTCTAACTGGAAGATCACGATATGAATGTAATGTAGATTTATACATAACCATGTGGTGTGGACAGTTCATAGGTCTTAATACATATGCTTCATCATCTAATTCCATTGCTGGGAACATATCATCTTTATAATGAGCCCAATGTCCTGATTTCTTGTATAACTTAACGTTACCAAGAGAAGGTGTCATAACATGTTCATAACCTAATTCTAATTCTTTGTTCATGATGTAATCAGATAATAAACGTCTAACAGTAAAACCATTTGGTAACCACATTGGTAAACCTTTACCTACGATATCTGCAAACATGAAGATACCTAATTCTTTACCAAGTTTTCTATGATCTCTTTCCTTTGCTTCTTCTAATAACTGAAGATGTGCTTCTAATTCTTCTTTAGTTGGGAAACATACACCATAGATTCTCTGAAGAACCTTGTTGTTCTTATCACCTTTCCAATAAGCACCTGAATGTTTGATTAACTTGAAGTTCTTACATAACTTAACTGTTTCTACATGTGGACCACGACATAAGTCAGTGAAATCACCTTGTGAATAAGTAGTGATTGTACCATCTTCTAAACCATTGATTAAGTCTAGCTTATATTCATCATCTTTGAATTCTTCTAAAGCTTCTTCTTTAGAGACTTCATGTCTCACGATTCTCTTACCATCTTTACAAATTTTCTTCATTTCTTTTTCAATCTTAGGTAAGTCATCATCAGAAATAGTCTGATCACCTAAATCGATATCATAATAGAATCCTTCTTCTACTACTGGGCCTACCCAGAACTTAGCCTGTGGGTAAAGATGTTTAACTGCCTGTGCTAATACGTGTGCACATGAATGATTTAAAGTATTTAAATCTTTGTCATTTAAAAAATCGCTCATATTCTCCTCCTATAAATAAAAAGAGACCTCATCAAAGGACGAAGTCTCGTGTTACCACCTTTATTCGTTATGCAATGCATAACCTCTCATCTCTTAACGCGAGTTACGGAATCTCTTTCGAGTTCAGCATCACAGGGAGTACCTTTAAGTAAATATCTTGGAAGTTTCCACCATTTCTTCCTCTCTAGTAAGCTTTTGTCTTAAAGACATATCCTGTTTCATAGCTTGTGCCTTTATTGTACACCACTTCAGTTAATTGTCAATAAAGAAAAAAAGGAATAGGTCACCCTATTCCTAATTATCAAAAATTATTTGATTGTAACGATTTCTAAGTAACTTGTTAAACCAGAAACACCTGGAGTACCACCAGTTACGATTACCTGTTCACCAGCTGAAATTCCGTTTTCCTTAGCGATAACCATTGCAAGATCCATTAAACCTTCTCTTGATTTCATAGATTTGCAAAGTACAGGCTTAACACCCCAGTTAAGAGCTAATTTCTTAACTGTATCATCTGATGGAGTTGGAGCGATGATTGGGCAATGTGGTCTATAACGTGACATACGTTTTGCAGTAGCACCTGTTTCAGTGAATGCGATGATAGCTGAAACGTTGAAGTTTGCAGCAATTTCAGCAACTGACATACAGATAGCTTCTGAAGAGTTAGAGTTATCAGCAGTTCTGATAGCTCTTCTTAAGATTGAAGCATAGTCTAAGTTTCCTTCGATCTTATGAGCAATCTTGTTCATAGTTAATACTGCTTCTTCAGGATATTTACCCTGAGCAGATTCACCAGATAACATGATAGCATCAGTACCATCATAGATAGCGTTAGCTACGTCAGATACTTCAGCTCTTGTTGGTCTTGGGTTTTCCTGCATAGATTCAAGCATCTGAGTTGCAGTAATAACAATCTTACCAGCAGCATTACATTTCTTGATGATTGACTTCTGGATTAGAGGTACATCTTCAGCAGGTACTTCTACACCTAAGTCACCACGAGCAACCATGATACCATCAGCTACTTCGATGATTTCATCGATGTTTTCAACACCTTCAACACATTCGATCTTTGGTAATACTTTGATATCTGGCTTACCGTTTTCAGCAATTAATTTCTTAATATCTAATACATCCTGTTTTCTTCTTACGAATGAAGCAGCGATGAAGTTTACATCCTGTTTGCAACCGAAGATTAAGTCGTTCTTATCTTTTTCTGATAAGAAATCGAACTGTAACTTAGTACCTGGAACGTTGATACCACGAGTGTTCTTAACTCTACCATCGTTAGCAGCTACACAATAGATATCCTGTCCTTCAACGTGGTCAACTAATAATGCAACCTGACCATCGTTAACTAAGATATAAGCACCAGGCTTAACATCTTTGTATAATTCCTTATAAGAAATTGTGAAACGATCTGAAGAACCAACAATTTCTTCTGGAGTGATTACTGAAACCTGACCTTTCTTGAATTCAGTGAATCCACCTTCGAAAGCACCAGTACGGATTTCAGGACCTTTAGTATCAAGCATGATAGCTACATCAGTACCTAATTCCTTGTTTACTTCTCTTAAAGTATCCATCTTCATAGCATGTTCTTCATAGTCACCATGAGAGAAGTTACAACGCATTACGTTCATACCAGCTTTAATAAGCTTCTTTAACATTTCTTTATCCTGTGAAGCAGGACCAATAGTACAAACAATTTTTGTTTTTTTCATTTTTTCTTTAACCATTTTAGACTCCTTAATCAACCAAATAAATTTACACTCCGTTATATATATTTAACAAACACACTGAGAAATTAACGTAACTTCTTAGCGTCTTCGTAAATACCAGCATCAGCTACATGCTTATGACTTAATACTTCTGTGATAGGGAAAGCAGTAATCTGGCCATGTACTTCACCTACGCAAAGTCCACCTTTACCTTCTTCAAGAAGTTCTACAGCCTTAACACCCATACGGCTTGCTAAGACACGGTCTCTTGCAGTTGGTCTACCACCACGCTGTAAATGACCTAAGACATTCGCACGAGTTTCGAAACCTGTTGCAGCTTCGACTTTCTTTGCAAGTTCATTGACATCAGTGATATGTTCAGTAATAACCACGATTGCATGGTCCTTATCAGATGCCTTTGACTGTTTTAATCTTTCGATAATCTTATCTTCATCATAACCAGTATCAGAAGTGATTACTAGTTCAGCACCAGCTGCGATACCTGCATTAATTGCAAGGTCACCACATCTTCTACCCATAACTTCAAGGATAGTACATCTCTGATGTGAAGAAGAAGTATCTCTTAATCTGTCTAATGCTTCAACAATTGTATTTAATGCAGTATCAAATCCAATTGTGAAATCAGTATCAGGAATATCATTGTCAATTGTTCCTGGAAGACCAATACAATTAACTCCCATTTCTGTAAGCTTTAAAGCACCATGATATGAACCGTCACCACCGATGACTACTAATGCTTCCATACCTACTTTTTTCATCTGTTCGATTGCTTCTTTTCTGATTTCAGGATCTTTGAATTCAGGGAAACGAGCAGATTTTAAAATAGTACCACCATTATTGATGATATTACGAGTACTATGACGATCGAATTTCATGAACTTACCTTCATGAAGACCTTTATAGCCAAGTCTAACGCCATAAACTTCGATACCCTTATTAAGACAAGTTCTAGCTACTGCACGAATTGCAGCGTTCATTCCAGGAGCATCTCCCCCAGAAGTTAATACACCAATACACTTAACCATTTTTTTCTCCTCTCAACTTATGCATTCTATTTAATAAACATTCTAGCATAATTGTTCGTTCCTTACCATCACCAATTCTATTCCAATCAATTTTTTTAGTCAATAATTATTTCACAACATAGCGCTTTCATTTTAGAAACAATATTCTTTGCACGAAGCTGTTCACGTTTATCATTACATTTATTCGTATAAATCGTTTCCAAGTCTTCAAAACCATATGCAGAAGTCATGAAAGTAGGTAATTCATTTAAGATACGATAGTCTAAAATCATCGCAAGAACTTCATCTCTAGACCAGTTAGTCACATTTTCTTCACCTACACTATCTAAGAGTAAATAAGGAATGTTTTTTACTAGATCCACTAAAGATGTATCTTCATTTGAATTAAAGCTTGCTTTGACATCTGCCATAAGTGTAGGTACATGACATAAGCCTACTTCATAGCCACGTCTCGCTAGTTCATTCATCATACCTGCCATGATTCTTGTACGATTTGGTCCACCACATACTAAGAAGCCTTTTGTTTGTGGTTTATTGATATATTCAATCAGCTGTTTAGTCAAAATCATCATACTTGCATCTTTTTTATTCATTGCTTCAGCTGCCATATCTTTCAAGCTAATAAGTGCAAGTCTGGTAGACATGTTATTGTAATGAAAGCGAGAAAGAAGCTGATCATTTTCATGCTTTTCAAGACCATATTGACAGCTTTTGACATCACGATGGACGTAAGTTTCATAGCTTAAAGTAATCTGCTGCCCTTTATTCATCTTAGGGCATTCATTGATACCATGGCAATGTAAACAAGGTTCATGATCATCTACATAGGCAAGTAAATCTACCCAGGCATCTTCTAGAGCCTTTTTAGTTAAATGATTCTTTTCTACAAATTCTCTAATATCCTGTCTTTTGACTAACTCCTGCAAACTTTGGTTTCTTGTATTTTCTAATTCTTTATCAAAAGAAAGAATCTGTCCTGCTTTTATCATCATAGATCACCTCCTAGACCTTCCATTAATCTTCTTAATTCTTCTTGATCCTGCGCACTGACTTCTACAGGTTTATTTTCTTTTTTCTTTGTAGTCTTTTTGATTGTTTTTTGAGTTTTCGTATTATGAACTTCCTGATACGCATCACGAGCTGTCATCAACCCTTTTCTGACCCATGAAGCGCCAATTGTTTCACAATAGTTCTTGTATAGTCGTCCATTACTTCTACCTAAAACATATTCTATCAACATATTAGTGACTGCAGGAGTAAGTCCCATAGCCATCAATGATTCCGCAACATTAAGATCATGAAGGGCTGGCTCTTTTCCTCCCTGCTTATTCTTTAATAGCTGATAAGGTGAGATTGTCTCTAGATATCTAAAGTGCTTGTTTAAGTTATCATCATCAGTTTGTGGTGAAGCATGCTGGATGGGCTGAGTGTGATAGACCTCTTTAAGTGAACTTGCTGAATCAGCACTATAGTAACGTTTAGCCTGTTCTACTAAAGCTTTACGATTAAACTTACCTTCCACAATCGCATCCTTAACCATTAATGCGAGAGATAATTGATCAATCGCATAAAGAGTCGCAATCTGCTTAATTGTATCTTCATTACGATTCACTATTTTCATAGGGACCTGATAATCCTTCAATGTTTCATAGAAGAGAGTAAGATCATAATTAATAATTGGACGTTCACTTTCTTCTTCTTGATATCCTGATTCATGTTTCAATGGTTTGTTTTGTGATAAATCAATTGTAAAGACATCTTCAAAGCATGATGTGACTTCTTCATATTCAGTGAGCTTTTCTAGTCCTGAACGGAAGTAATTCTTTGTTTTAGTATATTCTTCTACACCGATTGTCTTCTGTAATAAACCTGCAAGTATCTGATTTCTAAAGAAGGCATTGACAGAAAGTGGTGTCATTAAGTGAAAGATATAGACTCCCTGTCCTTCTGATTCTTTATAGTAGGACTTAAGTAAACTTAAGCCTTCTAATGTTTTTCTTGCCTGGTCAAGTTCTTCTAGATCTAGATTTAAAGCCATAGTTAAGCGACTGATTGCACAAGGCTGATGGAAATGACGCATACGCATGGACTCTACATTCAAATACATATAAAGACTATATGCCTGCGTTTTAAGTAATGGGGCATACAAATAAGTGAGAATATCACAATCATTACTACTTAATGGTAATGAACGTTCACTTAAATAAACATCTGTCGCATATAACATCTTACTCCACCTCCTTTAGTACTCTTAATATTTCTTTTTCTAAATCATAGTAGTTTGTATTGTTTCTAATGATATAGTCTGCACGTTGTTCTTTGTCTTCTAAAGACATCTGATTTCTAATACGGTCTAATGCCTGCGTACGTGTACAATGGTCACGGGATAAGACTCTTTGAATCTGTGTTTCTTTGTCACAGCTGACCACTATTGTAAAATCACATAAATCATCCCAGCCTGCCTCAAAGAGTAATGGTACATCAATAAAGACAAGGTTGTTTTTAGATTGTTTGATTTTTTGTACAACAACGCTTCTAATATAGGGATGTAGAATGCCTTCTAGATAGTTCTTTTCATCCTGATTATTAAAGATAATATCTGCCAGCTTCTGTCTATTGATGATTCCATTATCAAGTACAGGAAAATGTTCTATAACCTGTTTAAAAGCCTCTGTACCTGGTTCTAAGGCATGACGTGAGATATCATCTGCATCAATGACTTCATAACCATGAGTGATCAGATAATAACTGACAGTACTTTTACCACTCGCAATACCACCAGTGAGTCCTATGACCTGCATATTGTTTCTCCAATACGTTCCATAAGTTCTATACAATCAATACTATCCTGATGACTCATACGATCACTTTCTACCTTAATATACGCAATAGCTTCATGACAGGCTTCTATTTCAGTATGGAAATCATCGATATCATAAGGGATTTCTCCTGTAAAAGATTCACCATTAAATGAAATAACTGCTTTTGTAGGACGATAGAATGGATCTAGTGTGATAGTCCCTTTAGTACCTGTAATAATCATATCTTTTCTTACCGGTCCATCAAGTGACGCTTCCATAAAAGCTTTGACACCATTTTCAAATTCTAGAGTAATCGAATCGTGAACATCTACACCATGTTCTACTTTCACATCATTAGAAATAGAAACAACTGAACTCTTCACAAAATCTAAGACAGTCGCAATATTATATATACCTGTATCATATAATGCACCACCTTGTTTTGGATCATAAATATAAGAATGTTCATCATAAGGTACAATGGATTGGAAATGATTTTCTATAGAAACAATATCTCCAATGATGCCCTTTTCTATTTCTTTATGTACTTGATTGATCATTGGAATAAATCTAGATTTCATGGCTTCCATAAAGAAGACATGATTTTTTTCTGAATATTCACAGAGTGTTCTTATTTCTTTGCTTGTCAAGGTGGCTGGTTTTTCTACTAAAACAGCTTTATGATATTTCATTGCTTCTAATGCATACTTGTAATGAGAAGCATGTGGTAATGCGATATAGACAATATCTACATTCTCATCTTCTAGTAACTTCATATAATCATCATAGAGTTTTTCTGGATGATAGAGTTCTTTAAATTGTTGTCTTTTTTCTGGATTATGTGATGCCCCTGCATAAAAGCATGCTTCATCAAAATGAGAGAGACTCTCACAGAATCTCTGGGCAATTCTTCCTAATCCTATTACACCCCAATTCAACATATTTAATATCTCCTTTTCTGACAATGAGGACAGTAATATGTTCCTCTTCCTGCAATTGTGATTTTTTTTATAGGTCCCTTGCATTTTGAACATGTTGTTTGTGCATGAACAGATAAAGTAACCTGAAATAAGCCATGGATGCCATTGGCATCAAATGAATGGATGGTTGTGCCACCCTGGGCAATGGCTTCCTTTAAAATAGTACTGGACACTTGTATCAATTCTTCAATACGTTTCTTTGAAAGTCTGTCTCCTCTTGTACGAGGATCCATACCCATTCTAAAACATATTTCATTCGCATAGATATTTCCTATACCAGTAAAAATAGACTGATCTAGTAATAATTGTTTAATAGGCAGATGACTTTGATGGATACGTGGATAGATGTAATCAAAAGAAGCATCCATTGGTTCCTGACCTAAACGATTAAGTGGTGGATATTCACGATAGTGTTCTTTGTCTACTAACTGCATACGACCAAACTTTCTTGTATCGTTATAACGAAGATCTGTGCCATCTGTCATATGAAAGATAATATGATCATGTTTATCATAGGGTTCATCTTTCATTTTTATATTGTATTTCCCTTCCATTCTAAGATGAGAAATAAATGCATCATGATCTAAAATAAAGATCAAATATTTACCATATCTGTCTATATCACAAATAGATTGATGAATGAGTGTAGTGACGAATGTCTCTACATCTCCATCAATAATACGTGGATAAAGTACTTCTATAGAGTCTATTGTTTTATGAAGTACGAAGTTCTTTAAGGTTCTTCGTACTGTTTCTACTTCTGGTAATTCAGGCATTATTTTAATTCACACCAGTTCTTGGCATAGTTGCCTTCTACAATAAGAGGGACATCCATCTTAATGCAGTTTTCCATCTTCTCTTTTACTAAAGACATGACTTCTTCTAATTCATCTTCAAATACATCAAAAATCAGTTCATCGTGTACCTGTAAGATCATCTGTGATTTAAGATTCTTTTCTTTAAGTGCTTTATCTACTTCAATCATCGCAAGTTTCAAAATATCAGCACCTGTTCCCTGAATTGGTGTATTCATTGCATATCTTTGCGCCTGCTGGCGTACCATAAAGTTCTTATCATTGATTGTAGGAATATATCTTTTTCTATTAAGTAGTGTAGAGACATAGCCCTGTTTCTTACATGTTTCTACAACTTCATCCATATATGTTTTTACCTCTGGATATGTTTCAAAATATTTATTAATAAAGTCTCTTGCTTCAGAAATAGACATACCAATATCTTTAGACAGTCTAAATTCACTCATACCATAAATAATACCAAAGTTAACGGCTTTTGCCTGTGAACGCATTTGTGGAGTGACTTCTTCATCCTTTACGCCAAATACTAAAGCTGCAGTATGTCTATGGATATCTTTGCCTTGATTAAAGGCATCAATCAAATTAGTGACATGAGCCATATGTGCAAGAATTCTTAATTCAATCTGTGAATAGTCAAATGAAACAAGATAGCCATTATGTGATACAAAGGCTTTTCTAATGAGTTTTCCTTCTTCACTTCTAACTGGAATATTCTGTAAATTTGGATCTACAGAAGAAAGACGTCCTGTATGAGTGAGAGTCTGTTTATAGATTGTGTGAATTTTGTTATCTGGGAATACCTGCTCCTGTAGTCCTTTTAGGTATGTAGAAGAGAGTTTGGTCAACATTCTATATTCTAGTACTAATGGAACAACGGGATGGGCATCAATAATTTTTTCTAAGACATCCTGACTTGTAGAATAACCAGTCTTTGTCTTCTTACCACCCTTTAATCCTAAATCTTCAAATAAAACCTGGCCTAATTGTTTAGGTGAAGAAATATTGAATGTAGTACCTGAGATACGATAGATATCATTGGCTAGTTTTTCAATTGTTTCATCAAAAGCTGTATCCATTTCCTTTAATACATCTAAGTCTATTTCAGTACCCGCAAATTCCATTTCACCCAAGATTCGTGTGACAGGAAGTTCAATGTTTTCATATAGTTCATACTGATTTTTATCTTTTAATTCTTTAGTGACAACATCTTTGAGTTCATAAATAGCTTTGGCTTTAGAGACAATATGACTCGCTAAGATATCATCTTCTGGAATATGCTTCTTTGCACCCTTCCCAAATACTTCTTCATCATATTGCACACCTTCATAATCAAAATGTGTACATACATATTTGAGTTCTTCTTTAATAGCTGGTTCTAAGACATAAGAAGCAAGTGATAAGTCAAATGTATAACCATTGATTTCTATTCCATTCCATCTAGAACCAATGACTGCACTCTTGATATCATAGCCATACTTTTTCTTATTTTCATCCTTTAAGTAAGCTAAGAATGATTCATCCTTTAATGCATTTTCATAAGAGATGAAATAAGCCTGTTCATCATTATAAATACCATATCCTAGAATAATAGAACGATGATAGTTTGTATCATAGATAGAAGGATAAACAGCACTGTCCTTTGTGATTTCAGGCATATGATCTACTATTTCTAGTTTCAATTCCTTTTTAGGTGCTGCTTCAATAGTCATAGATTTAATCAAAGAATTCATATCATATTTTTCATAGAATGACTTGAGTGTTTCATAGTCATAGCCCTGATATGTGGCTTTTTCTAAATCTACATCTATTGGTATATCTCTTAGTATTGTGGCTACTTTTTTACTCATCAAGGCATCTTCCATACCTGCTCTGATTTTTTCACCCATCTTACCTTTGATTTCATCCTGATGTTCCTGTAATCCTTCAATAGTGCCATATTGATGTAATAGTTTTAATGCAGTCTTTTCACCAACACCTTTAATACCTGGGATATTATCAGAACTATCACCCATGAGTCCTAAGAAATCTCTAAACTGATCTGGCTTTAAACCATATTTATCAAGTAAAGTCTGTTCATTATAAATATCAAGTTCAGTAACACCTTTAACGGTACGATAGATTGTAGTCTGAGATGAAATCAACTGATTGGCATCCTTATCTCCTGTATATACAGAGACTTTGAGGTTATTCTTTTCACCAAAGTCTACAAGTGTACCGATGATATCATCCCCTTCATAGCCTTCTATTTCATACCAAGTGATGTTATGAGCAGTGAGGTATTCTCTTGCAAGCGCAAATTGAGGAACAAGTTCCTGTGGTGTTTCTTTTCGTGTCGCTTTATATGTATCCAATAATTCATTACGGAATGTTTTCTTACCATAGTCAAAAGCGACAATGACATATTTAGGATTGGTACTGATGATTTTCTCCACCATACGTGCAAAGCCATAGACACCATTAGTAGGAATACCATTACGATTGACCATATAGTTACCTGTATAGCTAGTGGCATAGAATGCTTTAAATAGTAATGAGTTCCCATCTATTAATATTAATTCTTCCATTTTATAACTCCTTTACTTGATTAATAATAAGAGATAAGCGATCACGGTATTGAACACGCACATTCATTTCCACAGTCTTACCTCTTTCAAATATATTTTTATAACGTTCATATTGGTTAGAGAAACAGACAAATTCTACCTGTCCTGTTTCATCCTGACCTTCAATAAAAGCCATTTCTCTTCCTTTCTTATCTACAATGGCACGCACTGAACTAATAGAACATACAACTGGTATTGTACGATCCATATAGTTTTCTACATCTATGAGATTAACTAAAGGATGTTTAATCTTCTGTTTTACATAGACAATAGGATGTGTAGATATATAAAGTCCGAGTACTTCTTTTTCTCTTTCTAAACGTTCAAATTTATTTTCTCTGACTTCTTCAAAGATTGGTTTTTCATCGACCCCTAATTGTATATACTCCATCATGAGTGAAATATTCTTACGTAAATAGGCACGATTTTTATTAAATTCATCAAAAGCCCCTGCATCTATTAAACTTTCTAACATCTTAGATGAAAGAGAAGGTATACGAGCTAAGAAATCATACATATCTTTAAAGAGACCTTTTTCTCTTTCTTGAAGAATCATCTTATACCCAGCAGCTCCTACATTCTTTATAGAAACTAACGAATAACGAATACCGCCTTCTTCTACCATAAAGCGTGAATAAGAATAATTGATAGAAGGTGGAAGAATCTTTACACCATAGCGTTTAGATTCTTTAATAGTATGCATCTTACTAGAAGCAGAACCTGATTCATTAGATAAGATAGATGCAAAGAAATAGAGTGGATAATTAGCCTTTAAGTAAGCTAATTGATAAGCCACATACCCATAAGCAACAGAATGACTCTTATTAAATCCATAGTTCGCAAACTTTTCTATCATCTGATAAAGCCTTGTGGCAACATCTTCTTTAAAGCCTTTTTTAATAGCCCCTTGAATAAATTCTCCCTTCATACCTGCCAGCATGCTTTCATCTTTGCTGGAGACAGCTTTTCTTAATATATCTGCACGTCCTAAAGAGAATCCAGCGATAACCTGGGCAATCTGCATAATCTGTTCCTGATAGATCATAATACCATAGGTAGATTTTAAAATAGGTTCTAGTTCTTTAAGCAAATAAGTAATATTGTTTTTATTCTTTCTACCCTCGAGATAAAGGGGAATATTTTCCATTGGACCTGGTCTATATAAGGCAATAGCTGCAACGATATCATCAAAACATTCAGGTTTCATCTTCTTAAGTAATGAGCGCATACCACTTGATTCTAATTGGAAAACACCTGTTGTATCTCCACGAGAAATAAGATGATAAGTACGTGCATCATTAAGAGGTATTGTATTAATAGAGAATGTTTTCCCTAATTTTCTTTCAATATCCTTCATAATATAGTCAATCATAGTGAGGTTCTTTAAGCCTAGGAAGTCCATCTTAAGGAGTCCTGTTTTTTCAATATAGTCCTTAGAGTACTGACTCATGATCATATCACTAGGACCAACAACTAAAGGGACTACATCTCTTAATGGTTTATAGGATAAGACAACACCAGCTGCATGCATAGTAATATTACGTGGTAAATATTCTACTAAGCTCATAGGCGCAATAAGACGTGAAAGAACTGGATCTTTTTGAATCATATCCTGGAATGAAGCACTTGTAGAATAAACTTCAGTAATACTTTTACGATGTTTAGGGGCAGTAGGAACCATCTTCGCAATCATTTCTAGTCTTGGTAAGGGGATTCCCATCACTTTTCCTATATCTTTTATCGCAACACGAGGACCATAGGTAGAAAAAGCGACAATCTGAGCCACATGATCATGTCCATATTTATCACATACATATTGAATGACTTCATCACGACGATCATCCTGGAAATCTACATCAATATCTGGCATGGATACTCTTTCTGGATTTAAGAAACGTTCAAAGAGCAGATCATATTTTAATGGATCAATATTTGTGATACCTAAACAATAGGCAACAAGCGAACCTGCGGCAGATCCTCTTCCTGGGCCTACGAGTATACCATGTTTCTTTGCATATTGTACATAATCAAATACAATCAAAAAATAATCATCATAACCCATTGTATGAATAGTTTTTAATTCATAGAGTAAACGATCTTTATAGTCATCTGTGATAGGCTGATTTTTAAAGCGTTGTTTAAGTCCTTTAATACATAAATGTCTTAAATATGCACCACTATCACCTGTAGGTGTTTTGTAGTGAGGAAGACCATTTTCTGCATTTTGGATAGACCCGTAACAGTTATCAATGATTTCTTCTGTATTTTTAATAATATCTGGATAATGCCCAAATATCTCTCTGATTTCTTTTTCTGATTTTAAGTAACGGTCAGTTGTAAGCGGTTCATGATCCTTATTCAAAACTTCTCCTTTTTTAGAAGCTTGTAATAAATCTAATGTGAAAGCATCATGAGAATGCAAGTAACGCACATCATTTCCCCAGATACATGGAATATCTAAGAATTGAGCATATTTAATAAGTGTTTGGTTACGAAGTGAATGTCCTTTTATCCCATCTTCTACAATCATAATACGATAAGAGGCACCAAAAAGACTCTTCATAGTCTTTATAAAGCTCATTACTGGTCGTTCTGTTTGTGCATGTGTTAATAAATCTTCTTTACTTGTTGCTTCTTGTTCGATGAGTCTATCTTCATATTCATGAGAAACAATATAAAGATGATCACGATAGTTGGATAAAGCTTTCAATGTGATAGCTTTATTCTCATTGAGATTAATATCACTCACAATACGTACTAAATCTTTATAACCAACATCATCACGTGCATAAAGTAATAAATGTATTAAATCATCGTTAAACATAATAGAGGCATTCACACCTAGTATTGGTTTAATTGAAGCTTTTGTACATGCTTCATAGAATTCATAGGCCCCATACATGTTATTATCATCTGTTAAGGCAAGAGCCTGGATATGCTTTGATTTTGCGTTATCGATAAGAGATTGAATAAGTATTGTACTCTCCTGAAAGCTATAAGCACTTTTAATCTGTAAGTGTCCAAACATAGTATCCTCTCCTTCCTTGTTCACTCATTATACCAAATTATCCCTTCTATTTATAGTTTCATAAAAAAAAGAACATGCCTAAGCACGTTCTTCGAGTTCACCCATTTTAGTCTGTATTCTTGATTGTACAAGATTAGCTACTTCTACGCTGTTCATATCCTTATATTCTTCATAAGGAATTGGTGATAGATAATGAATACCACAATCAACTCTCTTAATAGAATTACTGTCTAATACTTTAAAACAGTTATGCATGACACATGGAATAATTGGCACCTGTGCATCCATAGCTGGTTTAAATGAACCACCCTTGAATTCTAATAATTCATTTCCCTTTTTAGAACGTGTCCCTTCAGGGAAAATGACATAAGGGATTCCTTCAGACATTTCCTTTTTAACCTGTCTCATAAGCTTCATAGAGGCTCTTAAGTTTGTACGATCAATGGCAGGATATTCCATGAATTCAGCCACATCTCTTAAGAAGATAACATCTAATAGTTCTTTTTTAAAGACAATCTTGAAAGGACGTTCAATACTGTCAAATAATGCAAGGATATCAAATAATCCCTGATGGTTTGGAGCTACAAAGAAACCACCTGTTTCAGGAAGATATTCCGTACCTGTAATAGTTAGATTAACACGTGCTCTTTTAGTTGCTTTCTTTAAAAGTCTTCTTGTCCAGTCAATACGATTTTCAAAAGGAATCGTATCCTTATGCTTCTTGATATGTTTTAACTGGAAGATCAGTACGGGTAATTCAAAGAAAAAACGAAGCACAATTAATATAAGTCTTTTCATTTTTGATAGATTTCTAGTGTAAATGTCTCAAATGGCTTTTCTTCTACGAGACGATAGTTATATTCAGAAAAGTCAGGGAAATATGTTTCTCCTGTATAATCACCAGGAATACGTGATAAAAGAATCTGATCACAATATGGAAGTGCCTGTTGATACACAGAAGCACCACCAGAAATAAAGAGGTCTTCACCGCGTTCTTTAAAAGCTTTAATAGTGCCTACTAAATCATCCACTACTTCTACTCTATCATCTTCAAAATTATGAGAAAGTACAATAGTATGACGTTTAGGTAATGGTTTACCTATTGCCTGGTAAGTTGTTTTCCCCATTAATAATGTATGATTGAGTGTTGTACTTCTAAAGTGTTTAAAGTCTTCACTATTGTGCCATGGCATCCCATTGTCTGTTCCCTTTTTCCCAATGAGATTATTTTGATCAGCTGCGACAATAATAGTAATCATACACTGACCTTACCTTTCAATGGACCATGAGACTGATAACCTTCTAACTTAATATCTTCAATCTTGAAATCAAATAGATTATCAATGTCTTTATTTAATACAAGATGAGGAAGAGGAAGTGGTTCTCTTTCAATCTGAGTCTTAACTACATCAAAGTGATTCTTATAAATATGTGCATCACCAATAGTATGAATGAATTCTTTTGGTTCATAGCCACATACTTGTGCAAGCATACATGTAAGTAAGGCATATGATGCAATATTAAATGGAACACCTAAGAATGTATCAGCACTTCTCTGGTATAACTGACAGCTTAAATACTTCTGATCACTAGATACATAAAACTGCATAAGTGTATGACATGGTGGTAAAGCCATCTCATCTACCTGACTAGGATTCCATGCAGAAATAATATGTCTTCTAGAGAATGGGTTATTCTTTAAAGAATCAATTAACTTTACTAACTGGTCAGTGCCTTCATTATTAAAGTTACGCCACTGTGCACCATAAACTGGACCTAAATTACCATGTTTCTTCGCAAATTCATCATCATTCTTGATCTTTTCTACAAATTCTTCTAATGTTTCACCATTGAAGTCTTCACTCTTCTTAAAGTCTTCATAAGGCCATTCATTCCATATTTTCACATTACGGTCTACAAGATATTTGATATTTGTATCACCTTTGATAAACCATAATAGTTCTTCCGCAATAGGACGTAAATACATCTTCTTAGTAGTAAGAAGAGGAAATCCTTCACGTAAATCATAGCGTGTCTGATATCCAAATACAGAACGTGTACCAGTCCCTGTGCGGTCAGGACGGTCTTCTCCATGTTCTAGGATATATTGACACATATCTAGATATTGTTTCAAATTCTATTCCTCCTTTTATGCATTTGACCACATGATAACACAAATAATCATAAATGGGATATACAAATACTTCTTCTTTGTATAAAAAAGAAGAAGTATTTCTACTTCTTCATCTGTTCACGGTAGTTTTCCATCATACCTTTGAATATTTCAGCACTTGTAGGAGGGGTAAATGTCACTGCGTTCGCACCTGCTTCAATGACTTCTTTAATTGTGTCTTCTGTTGGTCCACCTGTCGCGATAATTGGGAAATCCTTATCAATAGCGCGTAGTGCCTTGACGATTTCTACTGTTTGTTTTCCACCAGATACGTTGATGATTCTCGCACCACTATGTAACATACGTTCTTCTAAGTCTTCATCTAGTGATACTACAGTTAAAACAATAGGAATATCTACTAAACGTGACAATTCTCTGATCATTTCTGTATGCACAGGGGCATTGAGCACAACGGCTGCTGCACCATGTAATTCTGCATCCAAGGCAATCTTGAATACTCTTGCACCATTAGTAGTTCCTCCACCTACTCCTACAAAAACAGGTTGTCTGGCGACGCCAATAATTGCATTGGTGATCTGGATTGTAGGTGTAAAAGGATAAACAGAAAGAATCGCATCTGCGTTATTATTCGCAATAAGTGCAACATCCGTACTAAACAATAAACTTTTTATACGTCTTCCATTCACATTAATACCACTGGCTTTGTACATCACTTCTGGTACTTCTACAGTATGTTTTAATGTGGACTGTATTCTTGGTGTCATTTTAGGGGTTTTCATTAAATCATTCATTTTTTCTCACTCCTTTGCGTATTATTATACTCACGTTTTAAAAACAGTATATGAACAAAAGAAAAAACCAGCAATGCTGGTTTTAGATTAAGAATGCGAAATATGCGATAAATAGTAAGAATAATACCCAGACCATCTTGTTGATGTCTTTAGCCTGACCTGTCGCAATCATGCTGATGACATAAACGATGAATCCTAATGCGATACCATTACTGATTGAGTAACCAAGAATCATAAAGATGATAGTCACAAAACCACTTGCCGCAAAGATCAAGTTATCCCACTTGATATCCTTTAACTGTGACGCCATTAAGATACCAACGATAACTAAAGCTGGGGCAGTGACTGCATCAGTGATCATAGATAATACTGGATAGAAGAATACTGTTAATAAGAAACAGATACCTGTTGTACATGCAGTTAAGCCAGTACGTCCTCCTACTCCAACACCTGAAGTAGATTCTACGAAAGATGTCACTGTAGAAGTACCAATCATTGAACCAAATACAGTACCTACAGCATCTGCAAGTAATGCACGTTCAACATTCACTAATTCACCATTTTCATCAATCAAATCAGCTTTAGATGCAACAGCTACTAATGTACCAGCTGTATCAAAGAAGTCTACGAATAATAATGAGAAAATTGCAACGATACACTGTGGATGAGTGAACATTTCGTTGAACCCTCTCGCAAAAGCACCCACTAAACTGAAATCAAAGTTCACTGATACAAGTTTAGAAGGTAACTGTGGCATTCCTTTTAGTCCAAAGAATGAACCAAATACAACACCGACTACTGCAGTAATAATTAAGCCATAAAATACAGCTGCAGGCTTATTCTTTACTAATAATACTAATGTGATGATGATTCCAAATAAAGCAAGTAATACTGTTGGATTCTTAAAGTTTCCTAGTGATACAAATGTAGATTCACTTGCCACTATGATACCTGCATTCTTTAAACCTACGAACGCAACAAAGAAACCAATACCCGCACCAATCGCAAGTTTTAACTGTGCAGGAATCGCATTAATAATCATACGACGGATGTTTGTCACTGTAATGATGACAAAGATGATACCTGATACAAATACGCAAGCTAATGCGCCTTCAGGTGATAATCCCATCTGTCCTACAATTGTATAAGTGAATAATGCGTTAACCCCCATCCCTGGTGCAAGAGAGACTGGGTAGTTTGCCATTAATCCCATAAAGATGCTTGCGGCACCTGCAGAGATTGCAGTCGCTAAGAAGACACCCTGATGACTCATGTGTGCCTGTCCTAGAATAGCAGGGTTGACTGCAAGAATATAGGCCATTGCTAGGAAAGTTGTAATACCAGCGAGTATTTCAGTCTTAACATTTGTCCCATGTTCTTTTAAGTGAAATAATTTTTCCATTCTTTTCTCCTCTCGAAATAAAGCCCTATTATAGTATATATTTACAATTTATGCAAATAAAAAAAATCCCCTTATAATGGGGACTTATCGTATTTATTCATGATATCTAGAATAGTATCTATGACTTTTTCAAGTGAACCATCATTTATAATATGATAGTCACATGAGGACATATATTTATCTCTACGTTCTTTATCTAAGGCATAGAGTTTGTCTGGGCCATCCTTTAATAGAGGTCTGCCACTTGGATCGACATCCTTCACAATATCTTCAATTGGACGGTCAATATAGAAAACAACACCATTCTTCTTTAGATATGCAATGTTTTCAGGTCTTTTAATCACCCCACCACCAGTAGAGATGATTTTACCTTCAAGTTCTGATACTTCTTGACAACATATTGTTTCATTGTTTCTGAAGTAGTCTTCAGAAATTTGAAACATATCTGGAATGGACATATTAAAGCGATTCACAAGATAATCATCAAGGTCAATCATTTCATGACCTGTTTTTTGTGAAAGAATTTTTCCAAATGTTGTTTTACCACTGCCCATGATTCCAATTAAAACGATATTTTTCATGATTCCTTCCTTTCATAGTTACCAATCATTCTAAATGTGTTGGTATATGTTTTGATTTCCTGTAAAGCACGCTGGATATGATCCTGATTCAAGTTGCCATCTACATCTAAATAGAAATAGTATTCCCATGGAGATAATGGGAGTGGTCTTGATTCAATGCGAGCCATGTTGATGTTATGTTCCTTTACAACTCTCATGACTTCATAAAGAGCACCGACTTCATGATTGACTGTGAAGACCATGCTGATACGATTGGCAGATGGTCTGATTTCATATTGTCTTGCGATAATGATAAAGCGTGTATGATTGCTTTGATCATTTTGTATTGCCTTGGCAATAATATCAAGATTATAGAGTTTAGCTGCTTCACTAGAGGCAATGGCACCGATATGTTTATCCTGTGCTTCACTAATATACTTAGCAGCTGCAGCTGTATTGAGATAGTCATGACCTTCAATGTGATGTGCATTTAAGAATTCAGAAGTCTGTTTTAAGCCCTGCACATGACTATAGACATCTTTGATATCTTCTAGAGTGGCTCCTTTGATACCAAGCAAGTTCTGATCTATTGTGATAGACTGCTCACCTACAATATAAAAGCCATATTGAGTAAGTAAGTCATAGTTATCATTAATAGCACCTGTAGAAGAGTTTTCTAAAGGGAGTACACCATAGTCTATTTCACCTTTTTCTAATGCCTGATAGACATCTTCAAAGTGAGGGTAGTTGATGCCTTCAATGTCTCCAAACCAGCAATTCAAAGCCTGATTAGAAAAAGATCCTGGAACACCTTGGTAACCTACTTTAAAGTTTTCTTTAAGTTCAGTCGCTTCATATTTCTTTAAAGGAATAAAAGTAGATTGATAACTTTTAGAAAGATTCATTGTATCCCGGACAAATGTTTTTGCGTAAGATTCTAGAGATTTATCTTCCAAACGATCTACATTCTTCTGGATAACTTCTTTTTCTCTATCCTTCTGGAAGATCTGCATATCATGCGCTAATTTATATGTAATAACATCCTTAGCAACATGCATACGTTTTTCAAATAAGGCAATAATTTCCTTATCGATTGCATCTATTTCTTCTCGACATGTTTTTAAATCTTTCATAGTGCCTCCAGCATATCTAATACACCTAGTGCTGCCATAGCTTCTACAACGACAATCGCACGAGGAATGATACATGGATCATGTCTTCCCACGATTTCTAATTCTGTATTTTCATGTGTTTTCACATTGATTGTATTCTGTTTTAAGGAAATAGATGGGGTTGGTTTAATACCTACCGTAAAGAGTAATGGCATCCCATTAGAAATACCACCTGTAATACCACCATTATGGTTTGTAGAAGTTTTCACTTCTTCTCCTTCATAATAGTAGGCATCATTCGCTTCTGATCCTTTAAGTAGAGTAATATCATCTAGATCACCAAATGAAACTGACTTAACTGCAGGAATACTAAAGAGTAATGGTGATAAATGGGCTTCAATACTATCAAAGAATGGATTTCCAACTCCGGCTGGGAGTCCAGTGACAGCACATTCAATCTTTCCACCTACACTATTGCCTTCTTTTCTCGCTTCTTCAATTGTTTCCTGCATTAAAGCATAGACATCATCATGAATAACAGGATAGTCTTTTTGATTTAATTCTTCTAAGTAAGATGGAGAAATATCTAAAGGATAATGCGTGTCCTTCACATCTTTAATAGAAAGAATATGCGCACCGACATGAATACCTTTTTCTTTTAAGATTTGTTTCGCGATAGCACCTGCAAAAACGATTGGTGCTGTAAGTCTTCCAGAGAAGTGTCCTCCTCCTCTCACATCATTAAAGCCTTTATATTTAATATAAGCAGGATAATCTGAATGTCCTGGACGCATATTATCCTTTAAATAAGAATAGTCTTTAGAATGCTGGGATGTATTTTTAATAATTCCACATAGTGGTGCACCTGTTGTATAACCATCTAATACACCACTGAGTATTTCTACTTCGTCTGCTTCTTTTCTTTGTGTACTCATTAGGTTCTTACCTGGCGCACGTCTTTGCATATCCTTATTAATGGCATCCATATCTAGCTTAATACCAGCAGGAAGATTACCTATTGTGATACCAATAGCCTTCCCATGGCTTTCACCAAATAAAGATAATTCGATATGATGTCCCCAATTAGCACTCATGATATTCACCACCTAGAGATGTAAAGTCTTCAAAGAAGCCTGGATAGCTCTTCTTAACACAATCCTTATCATCAATAGTAATTGGACCATTGGCACGTGTAGACAAAATAGCTTCAGCCATACACATACGATGATCATTAGAGCTTGTTACTTCTGCACTATTATAAGAATCAGAACCAACAATGGTCATACTGTCTTCTTCTTCAACTGCATCAATACCAGCAGTTTTTAATAGTTCTACAGAAGCAGTCAGACGGTCACATTCTTTAATACGTAAACGTGATGCATTAATAATGTGTGATGTCCCTTCTGCAAGACCACAAGCCACTGATACAACAGGCATCAAATCTGGACATTGTGAAGCATCAATAGTGGCAGGTTTAATTTTGTCGCAGACTACTTTAATACCCGCACTTGTTTCTACAATTTCTCCACCCATCTGTTCCATAATATCTAAAATAGCTCTATCACCTTGTGATGAGTGCATATTAAGATTAGTAAGTGTAATATCACTTCCTAGTAAATCAGCAACTAGATAGAAAGCAGCTTGTGAGAAGTCCGCTTCTACATTGTAATCACATGGTTTATAGTTCTGATTACCACGGATCTGGAATGCCTGATAATCATGATTAATAATTTCAATACCAAACTTTTCTAACATATCAAGTGTTAAGTCAATATAACCTTTAGATTCTAATGGTGTAGTGATTTTAATTAAAGAATCACCCTTTAATAAAGGTAAAGTGAATAATAAACCACTGATAAATTGTGAAGAAACATTACCTGGTACTTCAAATATATCTGAATGAAGCTGACCATCTAGAATAACATCTAAACGTTCTGAGTCTTTTCTAAGGTATGCAATCTTTTGTTTATCAAAGATATCATAGTATACATCAAGTGGTCTTTGTCCAAGTTTTCCTTTACCTACAAAATGTACACGAGAAAAGTTAACTAATGATAAAGGCATTAAGAAACGTAATGTAGAACCTGATTCATGGGCATCTATTTCTACTCTTCCTAGTCCTAAAGTAATAGAACCATCAATAATTAAAGTATCGCCTTCCTGTTTAATAATAGCACCTAAGGCTTTCATACCTTCTATTGTAGCTTCAATGTCTTCTGAGTAATCAATACCGCTAATACGGCTCATACCTGGCGCGAGGGCTGCACAGATAATAGCACGATGGGCTAATGATTTAGAAGGGGGAACCGCAATTGTTCCTTGAAGTGTTTTTGGTGTAATTGTGATTTTTGTCATTATATGTCCTCTACTTCCAGAATCATCTCTTTTTGATCCTTATGTACATAATACTCTCCTATTGTTTTAAGTAATACAAAAGATAGTGTTGAATTGATGTTTTTCTTATCTAGATCAATGGCTTTAAGTAGTTCTTTTGTAGGGACATTGGCATGAGTAGGAAGGTTATAGTGACTTAAAGCTTCTTCTATACGTTTAGTAGTGCCTTGTTCACATAAGCCTTTAAGTTCTGCGATACGGGTGATAGCTACCATACCGATTCCTACTGCTTCACCATGAGAATATTTTTCATAATGGAAATGTTGCTCGATTGAGTGTCCAATAGTATGACCAAAGTTTAAGCATAAACGATCACCAAAATCATATAAGTCCTTTTCTACAACATCTCTTTTGATATCTACACATTTATAGATGATTTCATCAATGTCTTTATAAAGATCATCAAAGTCTCTATAACCAGCTAATTGATCAAATAGTTCTTTATCCTTGATACAGCCATATTTAATGACTTCTCCCATACCATCAGTAATAAAATGAGGATCTAATGTTTTAAGAGTGAGCGGATCAATAAGAACAAGTAATGGATGTTTAAAAGCACCGACTAAGTTCTTTCCTTCAGGTAAATCTACAGCCACTTTACCACCTACTGAAGAGTCTACCTGTGATAATAATGAAGTAGGAATCTGTACAAACTTAATACCACGCATATAAGTACTTGCCACAAATCCAGCTAAATCACCAATAACGCCTCCACCTAGCGCAATAAGTAAATCAGTTCTTGTAATCTTAGCTTCTAGTAATTGTGAATAGATAGAAGGTAAAATATCAAATCTCTTAGATGGTTCTCCATGAGGAATGACTACTGTAGAGACTTCATAAGTATCTTTTAACTGATTGACTATCTGTTCTCCATAAAGTGGAAAAACGTTATCGTCAGAGACAATAACGATTTTCGCACCTGTGAAGACCTGGGAAATTAGTTCTTTTGTTTTATTTAAGATACCTTGTTCAATATATATAGGATAACTGTCTTTTCCTAAGTTTACATTTAATTTCATTTTAGATTTCCTTTCCAACAACCTTACCGATTTCTCTTAATTTTTCAATAAGTTTTGTATATTTTTTAGGCTTTAATGACTGAGCCCCATCACATAATGCATGTTCTGGATCATTATGTACTTCAATAAGTAATCCATCACATCCTGCTGCAACACTTGCCTTAGCCATTGGTTCTACTAACCACCATTTACCACCAGCATGTGATGGGTCAATGATGACAGGTAGATGAGTCATTTTTCTAAGTACTGGAATAGCCTGTAAGTCTAGAGTGTTTCTTGTATATGTTTCGAATGTTCTTACACCTCTTTCACACAGGATGACATTCTCATTACCACTTGCCATGATATATTCCGCACTCATGATCCATTCCTGATATGTTGCGCTTAGTCCTCTCTTTAATAGGATAGGCTTCTTAACTCTTGCACCTACTTCCTTAAGTAAAGTGAAGTTCTGCATGTTTCTTGCACCAATCTGAACTAAGTCTACCTTTTCATTGAATTCATCAATATCATCAGCACTCATAAGTTCTGATACGATTGGTAAACCTGTTTCTTTCTTAGCAGCTACTAAGTAATCTAAACCAGTAGAACCTAATCCCTGGAATGCATATGGAGATGTTCTAGGTTTGAATGCGCCACCTCTAAGCATATTAGCTCCAGCTGCTTTTACTTCCTTCGCAATCGCAATAACCTGTTCCTCTGATTCTACAGAACAAGGACCAGCAATAAGAGCCATATGGCCTCCACCTACTTTAACACCATCTACATCCACAATAGTATCTTCAGGATGGAATGCACGGTTAGCTAATTTATAAGGCTGTTCAACTCTCATTACTTTTTCTACAGAAGGTGAAACTTCAATATCTCTAGGATCTACTTTAGTAGTATCACCAATTACACCACAGATAGTCACATCATGACCTACAACTAAATGAGTTTCTAATCCTTTTTCTTCAACCTTAGCCTGGATTTTCTTCACATCTTCTTCACTTGTTTTTGGTTTGAATACAATAATCATAATCTTTTCTCCTCTTATCTTCTACCTGTATAAATAAAAGACTCTCATCCTATAAGGACGAGAGTGTATCTTCGTGTTACCACCTTATTTTATATATCTATCACTAGATATATCTCAACGAGTACTATCATACTCTGACAATGTAACGGTTGTGACCGGAAACGCCTACTTCATTCAACGCTCTACTCCAAGATGAATTCAATATCCCTCAAACATCCTTTTACACCAGCCAAGGATTCTCTATGCTTCTTTGAAATATCTACTATTTCTTTTCACTGTATTTATACTTAGTAGTTCTTAATTTGTGAACTCATCATACTGAATAATCACACTCGTGTCAACTGCTTTTTCTATTTTTCTTATACTTTTAGATAATATTTATATATTATCTAAATATTATACTTTAATTAGATTAATACAATAGTAACTAGAACCATTCTTACAATACAGGGCAGGTATGCCTTTTGAGAGTTGATCTACTTTACCAATGACTTCTAATTGATATTTTATTGTTTCACCTGATACAGTATGAATAGTAAGTTTATCCCTATTCTTTAATGACTGCACCTGTTTCAATAATGATTCTGGGATGATTATATTCTTATTCTTATAATGCGGAAGGCTTTCTTCATGCCCTATAACCCACTTGATATCATTGACTTGAAGTATCGCATATATATCATGTCCATCTATATCTAAATAAGCATTCTCAGATGAAATATATGAATCGGGGATTAATTGTTTTGTGTGAGTATATAGTGTTTGTATATCCTTTATTTCTTTATTCTGTCGATACTGTGAATAACCAAATAAAGCACAAGACACTAGGATGCAGATACATCCTAGTGTCATTAATAATTGACTAATCTTTTTCATGTTTAAATAGAGTTCCTACTATAAGTAAAAATAATCCTGATAAAGCCATTAATGTGACCCAGTGATTGATTCTTGTAGTATCCCCTGTTTTTACGTGAAAGCCAGTACTAGATGTACTTGTATTAGTAATAATATATTCTGTTTTTGCATCATTACTACTTACTGATACAATACCCTTATACCCTTTTACTTTCTTTTCTTTAATACTGTAGTTCATTACTTGTTCAGTTTTCCATGAATAAGCATAGTTATGAGCTGCATCTAAAGTGATTGTTTTAAGAAATGTATTTCCATCATAGAGTTCTACTTCTATTGAGTTAGGATGAATTGAGCCATTGTCTTTCCACTGTTTAATAATTTTATATTCATGAGAATGAACTTCTGAATATTTCACAAAATTAATAGATACATCATACTTAGTACTTTGTGGTAAAGAAATAAGATAAGGTAAATAAGTATATGTCTTACCATCTATTACTAAATTATCTGCCACAACCAAATAAAGACCTGTATTTAAGTTTGAATAAGTTAAAGTAGAAGAAGTTGTTGTCTTAGTCATACCTTCTTTGTTCACAGAATATCCTTTTAAAGTCATAGCTGCATTTTTTAATTCTTCACTTGTTTCTAGCTTATTTAAATCAATTGTAGTATTTTCTGCTTCCTTAAAATCCTCGGTGTATTGATAACTGCCAACCTCATCAATACTCGCAACTCGATACAAATGAACGTTCAATCCTGATAAACATTCATTAAGCGTCAACGAGCATTTCTTATTGACATCAACAGCAGCTACCTGGAATAAATTGAATACAGCAACTGATAATATAACTGTAAAACATAATATAATTTTCTTTAAGCTTTTATCCATAATAATTGCTGTCATCACCTTTCTTTATGTTTTTTTGATGTGAGATACCAGATAAATGCGATAATAATTGCAAGTAGTATCCAGAATATATCTAGAATAGCTGGATCTGTTTTTACTAGATCTCTTCTAATTCTTAGATTTGTCTTATTGATACGATGACCTCTGACAAGTAGTCTATGGGTATTGACACCATAAGGTGTACAAGTCATAAGTGTACAATAGTCCTGTCCTTCTACAATCTTTAAATCATCTTTTTCTGTAGGAAGAACAGTTTTAATTTGATCGACCTCATAATATAGAGTTTGATCCAATATCTGAAGCATGAATGTATCACCTATCTTTAACTGATCAATATCAGTAAAAAGCTCAGCACTTGGTAATCCTCTATGTCCAGATATAACACAATGAGTACTTTCTCCCCCTACTGGTAAGGATGTACCTGGAATATGTCCTATCGCAATCTGTAAGATTTCAGCATCTGTTCCATGATAAATAGGAAGTGATACATTAATCTTAGGTATTTCTACATAGCCCATCATCCCTGTTCCTGTGACATCTAGAGTCACTTTCTTCTCGTCATCATTTAAGGCATACATTGTATGTCTTAAATTTTTGTTGTATAAAGTGGCATCATTCCAGAGCTTTTCATACTGTTTTTCAGTCAGGTCTTCCACTTTTTCCTCATATCCAGCAATCGCTCTGGTTTGATGTCTTTGGTTCCAATAATTACTAAAGCTTGGATAAATAACTAAGGAGAGTCCTATAACGAATAGTAGCGCTATAATTATGTTTATGATTTTCTTTTTCATTATAGAACACTCCTCTTATTCTATTTTATTTATCTTCGGCTTTTTTCTGCATTACTAAGAATGCACCTGCAGCAAGAATCATAACTGCACCAGCAACATATAGAATTGTAGTACCCATACCACCTGTTTCAGGTAATGAGCTACCTGGTTTATTTACAACTTTTGTTGATAAAATACCAGAATCTTTATTTGCAGTAAACGCCATTTCACCAACATTACCACTAGTAATATTTCCAGAGAATGTATCTAAATATGGATTAGCACCATCAACGTGACCAGCTGTTACTGTAAAATAAATTGGATCAGATAACTTATCATAATTAGCAGGTGCTCTTGTTTCTGTTAATCTATATTCACCATCATCAATTCCCTTGAATTCAAATACATCGCCAGCAGTGCCATCTACTTTAGTAATTGGTTTCCATTCATCAGAATTTCCATTAACTTTTTTTTCTAATGTAAAATCAGCACCGTCAAGTTTTTCGTTATTTTCATTTACTTTATTAACAGATACTTTATATGTGAATACAATAACTGTATCTTTTGGTGTTTTACCAGTTTCATCAGTTTCACCACCCTGTTCATTATTAGGGTTATTAGAGAATTCCATATACATTGTATTCTTATTACCTGGTTTACCTAAATTGGCCTTTTCATTTAATACTGATTTATATTCAACTCTAATAACTGAGTTGTTTTTAGCTGAAGTAGTCTTCAAATTATCAAAAACCACATCAAAAGTATCGTTATCTTCAGGATTAACTACAACTCTAAATCCTTCAGTAATTTCAGTATTATCAATAAATACCTTAACAGTTTCAGATTTAAATGTTAAACCTTCTTCTTCCTTATCATGGAATTTTAAAGTATATTTTTTATATTTATCATAGTTTGATGGAAGTGTACCTTCAATCTTAAATGGTACTTCATCACCAATATCCCAGTCAGCAGCATCCTGCCATTCAGTTGTTTCTGTATCAGTAGAATCATTAATATCTTTAACTTTCTTTTCTGATGAAGGAACATCTGATTTTACTGATGTTGTAGCATCACCTACAACATCAGTAAAATATATGCTGTATAAGAATCATTCTTATTTGCTAAACTGCTGTCAGTGTCTTTTACTAAATAATAACCTGCAGCAAGTCCAGCAATCTCTGTTGTACCTGTTGTACTTTGAACTGTTTTAGTAGCAGCAGATAATTTTTTCTGATCTACTAGTTCTTTAGCAAAAGCTCTTGCAGTAGTTTCATCTGTAAGTGTTTCTGCTTTTGCTTTAGCTGTTTCAGTATAAGCATCTGCCTTTACTCCACTACCCCATTTTAAATCAGAAAGTACTTTCTTATTGTTTTTTGTTGAAAGTGTACCACTGAACACCTGATAAACTTCATAAGTATGACCTTCAACAGTATTCTGTAAAGTAAGCTTATAAGTTGTATCAGCCGCCATTACTACTGATGGCATAGCAATTGCCATAACCATCGTGAATGCAAGCATGAAACTTGCGAGCTTTTTAAATAGTTTCATATCGTTTTTCCTCCTTGTCCATATGATATCCATTTTTTTAATAAAACTCTTCCCTTATTGAAATACATATTTTAATCTTTGTTATTACTAGTTATAAGCCCCCTTCTTTTTTATATTTGCTATACAGGCAAATAGAGTCGCTGTTATAAATAGGGCCCCAATTGCGTAATAACCAAAAGTACCGAATCCTCCAGTATCTGGAAGATCATAGTTATCTAACTTCTTGTTAGTAACTGTAATATCTCCTTCTTGAATACCATCATTGTTTGTATAAGATACCTGATATCCTGAAGGAGCATCTACTTCTTCTACAGTGTAGTAATAATCTTCACCATCTGTAACACCTTCTCTAAGAGCTTCACCAGACCACGAGTATGACCAACTGTTTCCAGCATTTAAAGTAACTGCTTCTCCCACTCTAGTCCTAGTAGTTGAAACATCTGGTTCATCACATGTCCATTCAAAATTATCAGCAGCAAACCAAAAGTGTTTGTTTGTATCTGTAATATAAATATCACAATTCTCAGTTACGTTGTCTGTAGTAACTGTAAGAATATTACTATTACCTTCAATCGTGCAGTTTACTGAACCATAATTCTGTCCGTTCTTCGTAACGGTGAATTTATCTTTTGTAAAATCAGGAATAGTACCATAATGTACAAATTTTACTGTGAACGGTCTATTCTTAGAGACTGTTATTGTTTTCTCAGCTACCCCATTTGAACCAGTCAAATGAAGAGCCACATCACATGTTTCTTTCTTCTTAGTAGTCTTATATAACTGTACCTTAATATCATTAGAACCATTGGTAGTAGGTTTGTTATTAGAATCTACCCATACCTTGTGTACATTCACATTACTTGTATGGTTTGGGATATACATATAAACTTCTTCATTGTTATTAAAGAAATGTGCTTTATTGATATCTGCTTCCGCATTTTGGAAAACAGACTGCATTCTTTCTTTAGTTGATGCTATTGTCTCATGTTGATCTTTTTTAACTAATACAAAGTAATAAGGATCTTTTGATAAATCATAATGAACTGGTGCTTTTATTTCGGTCAATCTATAAATAGTTCCTCCATATAATATCTGATGGCTTTCATCACCTTGGAAAATGATTTCACCATTTTCATTTGTCTTAATTGATTGACCATCAAATGCAACATTTCTAGTAACATCTATCCATTGATTTGTAGCTTCATCAAATTTTTCCAGTTTGAATTCTGCACCCGTTAAACGTTTAGTATAATCTTTATCATCTACTTTGTAGATTTTCAGCTTACCTTTTTCTGCAGTTGCAGAAGAACTTAGATTCATAACATTTGTCTGAACTGAAGACTCAAATTGACCATTAAGTGTAGCACTATTGCTTATTGAAAAATCAACTGCAATATCACCTTCATCCACCACATAAGTATATTCAAAAACACATGCAAACTCATCTGGCACAATAACACTAATCTCGTTGTTAATATCATCATACGCAATTCTATATAAACTAGAATCAACTACTTCACCACGATAATTATTATCTCTCCTGCTTAAATCTAAGTAATAAAGCTTAGTCTCATCCAGACTTAAAGTTGCACTTGCTCCTGATGGTAAAGTAAGTCTATCCTTTAATGTCAATGTATCAGAATTATTATCTAAATCTCTACTAGCTGGATTAATGACCACATTGTATTTCACTTTACCAGTTGGTGTACCATCATCATTATAAATCTGAGCACCTTTTTTCTGAACTTCACGTAATTTTCTTGTCATTTCCGTCGTCTGACTATCAGAGTTATTTCCCCATTCCACCCTATTTCTATAAGTCTTTTGCGTTTGGTTTGGATCATTCCATGAAGTATCATCACTTACCTTCATTTGATAAGTTAACTGAATTGTACGTCCAGAACCACTGCTACTGTTTAAGTTATAGTTATATCCTTTAGGAATAGTGATACGAATCTGTCCACCTGCAACATCTACAGTTGGCTTCTTATTAGCAGTAAGATCATAAACATACTTATTATTATGACTATCCCAACCAGAAGGATCTTTATCCTGCAAAGTTGGATCCCAAATTTCAATCTTAGGATAAGTATAATAATCATTATCATAGAATGCAGCTTGTAGACTTCCATTTACATATTTAGCACCTTCTGGCATGATATCTGTTAAATTGATTGCTTCATTATCAGTTAAATTTGTATTAATAAGAACTCGATAATAAAGAATACCATTTGTTTCTTCTAAATCAGCTGAAACAGTACCATTCTGATATGTAATTCTATCACCATATTCTGACTTAACACCACCCTGCTTCACTACAGGTTTAGGCTTTGAATAAGAATGTGTTGAAACCTTTTCTAAATCATCTTTTTTACCTGTATTGCTGAAATTCCATGATTCTCCAGCTATCTGATGAGATGTATCTAGATTAGTAGAATAAGAATCAATAGATAAACGCTGTGCATTTGTAATTGTTTGACCATTTCTAGGTCTTACCTTTATTTCAAATGATTTAACATGCGTTGTACTATCAGTCGCTTCTATTACTTTTCCATCTGCGTCCTTATAAATAAATTCAAAGTCTACAGAATTATCTAAATATCCATTATTAGAATTCAAATGAACATTCTGCCTTAATTCAGCATCTAATTCTGATGCAATCGCATAATGCGTATCTCTCTTCGTGTTACCATTTTCATCTATTGCATCTTTGATTGTATCAACATAAGTGAATTCAGTTAAATTACCTTCAGGAATAACTACAGAAGCATACCAATTATATTTTCTTTGTCCTTCTGCTGATACTGTTTCATTTCTCCATGATTTATCAACAGCCCATGTACGATGTGTAACACCTACAACACCTGTACTTGTATACTCCTTATCACCTTTACCAATTGTAGAAGTATTATAAACATTACCATTTTTATTTGGCGCAGTTGTATAGTAAATCACTGTATAACTGTCATTTGAATTATCTGGGAATGTATAATCAATATTTTTACCATTTGGAGTGATTGTTTCAGTATGTCCTGAACTATCAGTTATCTCTATATTTCCTGAGAATTCAATACCTTCTGGAAGTTCATCTTTCAAATGATAACCACTAATATTCTGTTTTCCTGCATTAACGTTAATCTGCCATTTGATTAATCCAGTAGACTGATCGTACCAGCCTCCCTTAGAAATCATTGTCTTAGAAATTTCGGTAGTTGTACCAGCCCATCTATCAACATATTTATTAGATGCACAAGCATTATTTTGGATTTTAGATGATCCATCTGTTTTAGTATTGCTTTCTTCTACATTCGCACTATATTCAACAATATACTGCTCACCTTTTTCTAGTTTATCTAGATTATCATATGTAAAAGTCTGCTGACCATTAGTTGTTTTTATACTTGGTTCTTTATCAGTTACTTCCGTCCTTGTACCATCTGCTGATACTTTATACAGTTTCATGCTACTTTGATCATATGTGCCCTTCGCATTTGTATTAGATACAAAGTTATCTGTGATTGTTAATGATTCACCTGTTCCATTGTTTGTAGAGGCTACAATTTGATAATTGATTTTGGATTTATCTTCACTAAGTATTGCTTGTTTCTTTAAGTCTAAATCATAATTATCTTTCTTTTTAGTAACGATAATCTTTTCTGTATCATTTCCAAAGTTAATTTCATCCTTATCACCATCACCAGTTTTGGAAATAGTACCTTTAAATTGAATATCGCCAATAAAAGCATTACCATCCGCAAAATCATCATTAAATTCAATAATAATTTTTCCATCTGTATTGATGATATAATGTCCTACTACCGTACCACGCTGTATTACATTACCTCTATGTTCGTCTGTAGGCCTAACACCATCTGGGAGCTGGTAATAGATAACCTTGTTGTTTTCATGTACAGTATTTGGTGGTAATTGATAACTTAAACTCACCTGTATCTGATCGCCATCAGTAAAGGTATTGTTTTCTACCTGCTGCCAATGCCCATTCACATTTTTCATAACAGTAGCAGAAGTTAAGTAATTTCCAAAATCTACCGATTGATCTGTTATTTCAATATTATCTGCTGGCATTTCTTCTTCATTTTGATAATTATCTGAAGCAGCATAAGTCGCATAGTTACTTGCAGTAACAACCTCTTCCACTGCCTGTCCATTCATCTGATTAGTAACTGTTGTTTCAATAGGTTGTTCAACATACTTATTTAATTCAATTGTCTTTTTATTAAATGAGATTGTTGAAGTACCATTTGTATCATATGTAATATGAGATGAATCTGTATCCAATACCAATGCTATCTTTAACTCTGTTTCAGCATTCGTATTGATCTGTTCTTCATCAAAATTCATAGTCAATACATTATTCTTAATCTCATAGCTACCAATAGAATTCACTAGATCATCTTCTAGATAAAGCTTATTTGCTTGAACATCTTCTACCTTTAGCTGTTCTGGTAAGCTATAAGTCAATGTTTCATTCTTTACAGTATCCTCTTCAGTCTCTTCTATTGAAGAAAGTATCCCTTGAGGAATAGCTGCTTTAATAGTGATAGAAAGAGGTGTATTGTCTTTAAGATGTACATCAGCTGTGTAATCCTTCATAGCACCTTCTTCTTGATACTGTACAGTCGTATCTGTAATCAATGATGTAAAATCATCCATTCTCGCATTATTAAGATAAAAGAATGAAGTTGCTATTATTAAAACCATACCAAAAATAAACATGATTTTCTTTCTTTTTATTCCATTATTTGAATACCCACAAACCACAGGTTAGTGAAAATTAAATTTCATAAGCACCGATT
>OIWK01000216.1_pt1 | contig 60494 bp, 58 predicted proteins | sample 1587401 | NCBI WGS metagenome assembly OIWK01 (sample SAMEA3888911, study PRJEB22519) | human gut metagenome | biome: human gut; feature: human-associated habitat; material: faeces | place: Denmark | collected 2009 | reverse complement strand
AAAACATTGCGTTTCCGCTGGAAATTACCGGGGCAGATAAGCAGACCGCGGAAAACAGGGTGAAAGAGCTTTTAGAGATCGTAGGCCTGGCAGATAAGGCTGGGGCGTATCCGTCGCAATTGTCTGGCGGGCAAAAGCAGCGCGTGGCCATTGCCCGTGCGCTGGCGGCCAACCCGAAGGTGCTGCTGTGCGACGAAGCGACCAGTGCTTTGGACCCGATGACAACGGATTCCATTTTGGATTTGTTAAAACAGATCAACCAACAGATGGGCATTACCATTGTAATCATAACCCATGAGATGGAAGTAATCCGCAAGATATGCAGCCGGGTGGCCATTATAGACGGCGGCGTGATTGCAGAACAGGGCGAGGTTACGGAAATTTTCACGCGGCCCAAAACAGCGGCGGCCAGGCAGCTGTTTCATGTGTTGCCGGAGGGCGAGGATGTTAAAGGCGGGGCGCTGCTGCGGCTGGTCTTTGACGGAAATACGCTGTATGAGCCGGTGGTGGCCGGGATGATCTTGGCCTGCGGCGTGCCGGTTTCCATTTTATCGGCGGAAATCCGCACCCTTGACCATTCAGCTGCCGGATGATTTGGAGGCCAGCATACGGGCCCGGCAATACTTAAAAGAACAGGGCGTGCGCGCAGAGGAGGTGGAAGCCAGATGAGCGGAATGAATTTTGCGCAGATGAGTCAGTTGCTTTTGCAGGGCACGCTGGATACCTTATATATGACCTTGGCTTCCACGCTGATTGCCTATTTGATCGGCATTCCGCTGGGCGTAATCTTGGTGGTAACGCGCAAAGACGGTATTTGCCCGGCGCCAAAGACAAACGCGGTGCTGGGAACGATTGTAAACATCATGCGCTCTGTGCCATTTTTGATTTTGATTATCGTGTTGATTCCGTTTACCCGGTTTGTCGTGGGCACCAGCATCGGCGCTACGGCAACGGTGGTGCCGCTGATTGTGGGCGCAGCGCCGTTTATTGCGCGCATGGTGGAATCCTCCTTATTGGAAGTGGATGCCGGCGTGGTGGAAGCGGCGCAGGCCATGGGCGCCAGCCCCTGGCAGATTGTGACCAAGGTGCTGTTGAAAGAGGCGGTGCCGAGCTTGATCACGGGCGCGGCCATTGCGCTGACCACCATCCTCGGCTATTCGGCGATGGCCGGGGCCGTGGGCGGCGGCGGATTGGGCGACTTGGCCATTAAATACGGATACCACCGCTATCAGACGGATGTGCTGCTGCTGACGCTGGTGATATTGATTGCGCTGGTGCAGATCATACAGGCCCTGGGCAACGGCCTTGCAAAGAAGATAGACCATAGAAAATAAGGGAAGATTTTTCAAAAATCTATTGACAAGCACGGGGTGTTGACATATTATACCGATAAACCTACCGGATAGGTTGGTAATAAAGGGAAAGGGAGAAGAAAAATGAAAAAAATATGGAGGCAAAGACTGTTATCGGCACTGCTTTCGATCTTTATGGTACTGGCAATGACAGGGGTGTCTGTGAGTGTACGGACGCAGGCTGCGGAAAATAACTCAACTGTTCCATCTGGGACAGTGAAAGTGCATTTCCTTGATGTAGGACAGGGATTATCTATTCTGGTTCAGTCGGATGGGAAAAATCTGATCTATGATGGAGGAGATCGAAAGACTTCAAGATTTGTTGTAGCTTATTTGAAAGAACAGGGCGTTACGAAGATTGATTATCTGATCAGCAGCCATTATGATGCAGATCATATGGCGGGTCTGATCGGATGCCTGAAGAGCTTTAAGGTGAAAAATGTTATATCCAGTAACTATGTACATACCAGTAAGTTATACCGGTCGTTTGTTAAAGCTGTGAAAGAAGACGGATTGAAAATGAAGCATCCGCCGGTAGGAAAATCTTACAGGCTTGGAAGTGCTTCGTTTCAAATACTGGCACCGGAGACGATAGAAGCTGAGGGAAGTAACAATAATTCCGTTGCAATAAAACTTACAAATAAAGAGAACAGTTTTATCTTTACGGGAGATGCAGAGCATGAAAGCGAAAAGGCGATGTGCAATTCCGGTATAGATTTAAACTGTGATGTACTGGTACCCGGACACCATGGATCAGCAACGGCAACATCCTGGGATTTCCTTCAGAAAACCGTACCGGAATATGCGGTGATCAGCTGTGGGAAAGATAATAAATACGGACACCCGGACAAAGATACGATGGATAAACTTCAGAGTATGGAAATCCAGGTGTACAGAACCGACAAACAGGGAACGGTCACAGTAACAAGTGACGGTAAAAATCTGAATTGGAGTGCGGCACCGTGTAATGATTATACACCGGGAGATGAATCAGATAAGGGGACTGTGACGGAACAGACGGTAACGAAACAGACAACGCAGAAAGTAACCGAAGACCAAGTATGGGTATCGGCAACTGGTTCAAAATACCATAAAACGAACCACTGCGGTAATATGAATCCGGATACGGCAAAGAAAGAGACAAAGGAAGAAGCAGAGGCACAGGGCCTTAAACCTTGCGGGAAATGTTATTGATACAAAAAATGGCCCAAAAAGAATAACAGTAAATGAATCAGGAGATGGTAGAAGTAAGAACAATAGCAGATGGCTTTCTTAACTATACGAAAGCCACTGCAATATCTTTGAACGGGATACGGTTATTATGTTATCTCGGAATCTTATGCCAGGTGGCATTAACGGATCACAGTACCCGTAAGATCCCCGGCAGATATCATATTTATATATTGCTGATCGCAGCAGCAGATATGGTACTGACAGGGAACAGTGATTTATACAACCGGATCCCCGGGGCAGCAGCTGTGGCAGGACCGATGCTGGTCTTATCCATTCTGATTCCCGGGGCATTTGGAGGAGGCGATATCAAATTCATGGCAGTTTCCGGATTTCTGCTTGGAAAAGAGAAAATCATTTGTTCGATGGCATGTGCGATTATGCTTGCAGGAGGATATTGCCTTATTATGCTGAAATGTGGAAAGCTGACCAGAAAGGATGAATTTGCATTTGGACCGTTTTTGGTGCTGGGAATTATGATGACCTTATTTGCAGGAGATCAGCTGATCTTATGGTTTTGGCAGGGAATGTGATGCGGAGGTTTAAAAATGTTTAAAATAAAGTTTTTCTCCGAAATCAATCAGAGCGTACAAAAATATCGCGAAGACGCAGAGAATACATATGCTCATAAGAAGCCAATCCATTTTGAAGACCTGGCTTGAGTAGATAATAAGATATCCAAGGCCTTCTTTGGCGGCCAGAAATTCACCGATGATGACGCCGACCAGGCATAATCCGATATTAACTTTCATGTTACTGATAATAGCCGGAATAGAATAAGGAAGGATTACTTTGGTCAGTACATGCAGATGGTTCCCTCTGAGGGTATAGATTAACTTAATCTTTCCGGGATCTGTAGAGCGGAAACTGGTATACAGATTGAGTATACTACCGAAGATAGCGACGGACATTCCGGTTACAATGATCGTGGTTTTTGTAGCGCCAAGCCAGACAATAAGAAGAGGGGCCAGTGCAGATTTCGGAAGGCTGTTTAATACGACAAGGTAAGGTTCCAGGATTTCCGAAAGGTTATTACTGTACCACAGAAGAATTGCAAATAATATACTGACGAAAATAACAAGAAAGAAACTGACGAAAGTTTCGTATAAGGTGACGCCGAGATGTAGAAAAATACTATGATCCGAAATCATTAAGAGTAAAACATTCATGATCTTGGAGGGACTGCTGAAGATGAAAGAATCTATGATCTGGTGTGACGCACAAAATTCCCAAAGGAATAAAAATCCCGTTAAAAGGAAGATCCGGAAGAATATAACCAGCAGTCTGTGAAAATGATAATGTCTGAGATAGTGCCGGTGTCCGGTGGAAAGTGCCGCCGGAGCACCGGTACCTGGGCTTTTATGAAGATTTTTCATCCTGATTTAGCTCCTTCCATATCAGATTAAAATAAGATTTGAATTCCGGTGCATTTCGTCTGTTCATAGGAGTATCTTCTTCCAGATGAAAGATAAGCGGAATAGTCTGAATGATGGCTGCCGGACGACGGGAAAGAACAATTACCCTGTCGGCAAGAGAAATGGCTTCCGAAAGATCATGTGTTACAAGAAGCGCGGATTTCTTCTCATTTCGGATGATCTGTCCGATATCATCGCCAACCTGTAACCGGGTCTGGTAATCAAGGGCGGAAAAAGGTTCATCCAGAAGTAATAGTTCCGGTTCCAGAACTAATGTACGGATCAGGGCAGCACGCTGGCGCATTCCTCCGGATAATTCCGAAGGCCTGGAATTCTCAAAATCACTCAGACCATAGATGTTAAGAAGTTCATGTGCCCGCTTTTTCGTCCGGGCCGTCAGAGCATGCTGGATTTCCAGCCCAAGGATCACATTGTTATAGATCGTGCGCCATTCAAACAATTCATCGTGTTGCAGCATATATCCTACATTAGTTGTACTCTCTTTCAGGTGTCTGCCATTGATTGTGATCTGTCCGTCACTGCAAGGCAAAAGACCGCAGATCAGAGAAAGCAGCGTGGATTTTCCACAGCCGGAAGGTCCCACGATGGCGGCAAATTCCCCTTTGTTCAAAGAAAATGAGATATCAGACAGGGCCGGGGTTTCCCCTTCTAAAGTATGATACGTATAAGAAATATGCTGTAGGTTCAAAATCTGTTCCATAGGAACCTCCTGGATGTGAAGTATATAATATGATATGACCGGAACAGAAAATAGGTGAATAAAAAAGGCGGGTGTGGTAAAATGCTGATATGTAGAGAAGAGAGGATAATTAGATGTTAACAAAGATAAATTACCAGAAAGAACTGGATAAACTGATCGATCATCTGCAAAAAGAAGAAAAGGTACCAACCCTTCTCCTTCACAGCTGCTGTGCTCCGTGCAGCAGTTATGTACTGGAGTATCTGAGCAGTTATTTTAAGATCACAGTACTTTACTATAATCCGAATATTTATCCGGAGAGTGAATACAGCAAACGTATCATTGAACAGCAGACACTGATTGGAGAGATGGATACAAAATATCCGGTACAGTTTATTGCAGGCGGCTATGATAAAGAAAAGTTTTATGAGATGGCAAAGGGACTGGAAAAAGTGAAAGAAGGCGGCGTGCGCTGTTTTAAATGTTATGAACTTCGATTAAGAGAGACCGCTGAGATTGCAAAAGAAGGCGGGTATGATTACTTTACGACGACACTCAGCATCAGTCCTTTGAAAAATGCAGCCAAATTGAATGAGATCGGATTAAAACTTGCAGAAGAGTATGGCGTATCATATCTTACATCCGATTTCAAGAAAAAGAACGGATATAAAAGATCTGTAGAGTTATCCGCACAGTATGGCCTGTACAGGCAGGATTACTGCGGATGTGAATTCTCGATGCGGCAGCGTCTGGAAGAGCAACGGGCAAAAGCATAGTAATAAAAATGCATAAAAAGTAAGAAGAAATTGCATGGATTCATGTAAGTAACTGCATTTTGTGATGAATAAATATGTAAATTCCTGTAATAATATTTGCTTTTATGCGGAAATGTGTTAAAATCGAAAACAGTAAACTTAAAAATGAAAGGAAGAATCCATATGGCACAGTTATGGGGAGGTCGTTTCACAAAAGAGACAGACCAGCTAGTATATAATTTTAATGCTTCCATTACATTTGATAAAAGATTCTATAAGCAGGACATCAGAGGAAGTCTTGCACATGTAGCTATGCTTGCAAAGCAGGGAATCTTAACGGAAGAAGAAAAAGAACAGATCACAGACGGATTAAATGGCATTCTGAAAGATGTAGAATCCGGTAAATTAGAGATATCAGACAAATATGAAGACATTCACAGTTTTGTGGAAGCAACATTGATCGACCGCATCGGAGATCCGGGAAAGAAACTCCATACCGGACGAAGCAGAAATGACCAGGTTGCATTAGATATGAAACTTTTTACCAGAGATGAGATTCAGGAGATTGATGCTCAGGTAAAAGAACTTCTGGAAGTAATCCTTCATGTAATGGAGGAGAATGTCGAGACATATATGCCAGGATTCACACATCTTCAGAAAGCACAGCCGATCACACTGGCTCATCATATGGGGGCATATTTTGAAATGTTCCGAAGAGATCATGAGAGACTGAAGGATATTAGCAAACGAATGAATACATGTCCGCTTGGCTCCGGAGCACTTGCTGGAACGACATATCCACTGGATCGTGAATATACAGCAGAATTACTTGGATTCGACGGACCGACACTGAACAGCATGGACGGTGTATCAGACAGAGATTATCTGTTGGAACTGTTATCTGCACTGAGCATTATGATGATGCACTTAAGCAGATTCTGTGAAGAAGTCATCATCTGGAATTCGAATGAATACCAGTTTGTAGAGATTGATGATGCGTACAGTACAGGAAGCAGTATCATGCCGCAGAAGAAGAATCCGGATATCGCAGAGCTGGTAAGAGGAAAAACCGGACGGGTATACGGCGCATTAAATGCACTCCTTACTACGATGAAGGGAATTCCTCTTGCATACAATAAAGACATGCAGGAAGATAAAGAATGGGCATTTGATGCTATGGATACAGCCAAAGGATGTATCACATTATTTGCCGGAATGTTAAAGACGATGCAGTTTAATAAAGACCGCATGGAAGAAAGTGCAAAACACGGATTTACCAATGCGACAGATGCAGCAGATTATCTGGTAAATCACGGTGTACCATTCAGAGATGCACATGGTATCGTGGGAAAACTGGTACTGACATGCATTGAGAAGAAGATTCCGTTAGATGAACTTCCACTGGAAGAGTACAGAAAGATCTCGCCGGTATTTGAAGAAGATATCTATAAAGCAATCGATCTTGAGACATGTGTGAATAAGCGTGTCACCATAGGAGCACCAGGAAAAGATGCTATGGCAAAATCAATTGCGGCTTATCAGAAATATATGGAAGAATATTAAAATATACATTTATAAATACTAGTACATGTCATACGGATGAAGGTAGCGTAAGGCTGTATTAAGGAATGATAAAAAGAAAGGGAGAGAACAAAGATGGATAAGAAATTAAGAGTAGGTATTTTAGGAGCAACAGGAATGGTTGGACAGCGTTTTATCTCATTGCTTGAAAATCACCCTTGGTTCGAGGTTGTAACTGTAGCAGCAAGCCCACGTTCAGCAGGAAAAACATATGAAGAAGCCGTAGGCGGACGTTGGAAAATGGATACACCGATGCCGGAAGGTGTAAAGAACTTAATCGTAAAGAATGTAAATGAAGTAGAAGAAGTTGCTTCTACTGTAGATTTTGTATTCAGTGCCGTAGATATGACAAAAGATGAGATCAGAGCGATCGAAGAAGAATATGCAAAGACAGAGACCCCTGTAGTATCTAATAACAGTGCTCACCGCTGGACAAAAGACGTGCCGATGGTAGTTCCGGAGATCAATGCAGCACACTTTGACCTCATCAAGACTCAGAAAGAGCGTCTCGGAACAACACGCGGATTTATCGCAGTAAAACCAAACTGCTCAATCCAGAGCTATACACCTGCACTTGCAGCATGGAAAGAATTTGGACCAAAAGAAGTTGTTGTAACAACATACCAGGCAATCTCAGGAGCAGGAAAGACATTCAAAGACTGGCCGGAAATGATCGAGAATATCATTCCATACATCGGCGGAGAAGAAGAAAAGAGTGAAAAAGAACCTCTTCGTGTACTCGGAACACTGGAAAACGGAGAAATCAAACTTGCAGAAGAACCAAAGATCACATGCCAGTGCTTAAGAGTTCCTGTACTCAACGGACATACAGCAGCTGTATTCATCAACTTCGAGAAGAAGCCAACTAAAGAACAGCTGATCGAGAAACTGGAAAGCTTCAAGGGATTCCCACAGGAAGCAGAACTTCCAAGTGCTCCAAAGCAGTTCATCCAGTATCTGTCAGAAGATGACAGACCACAGGTAAAAGCGGATGTAAATTATGAGAACGGAATGGGTGTGTCTATCGGACGTCTGAGAGAAGACAGCATGTATGATTACAAATTCATCGGACTGTCACACAACACTGTCCGCGGTGCAGCAGGCGGAGCTGTGCTTTGCGCCGAAGCACTGACTGCTAAGGGATATATCCAGGCGAAATAAATGTAATTGCTATTTAATCCATGAAGCGGCTGATATCCGGCCGGAAGAAAAGTAAGAAAGTCCGGTTGCGTGCTGATTCGATTATGGAGTATTTCTAAAGTATAAAAATACTAACCATGATCTCATATGCACGCAACCGGACTTTCTTACTTTTCTTCCTTACGTTATCGCATGCTGTAATGTGTTAAATAACAATTGCATTCATATATACTTCCATGTTAAAATAATCCAAAGCATATTTTCAAAAAAAGTCTACGGTGATATCACTATCTTAAGTCTTACAGCATTTCGGAAATCTATGCTTTTATACCAGATTGATATAATAAGCAGGAGAGATTTCGAGTGAGAGACGGAAAAATCCTCCTGTAAAAAAGAGCAAAGGAGGAATATAATATTTCAAAATATAACATAAAAAACAACCTCAACCCCAACATCAGAAACGGAGGCAGACCTTATGGACAGAGAATTATTAAACTACACACAAAACAGAGAACTTTCCTGGCTGAGATTTGACCAGCGGGTATTGGAAGAAGCAAGAGATAAGAGTGTGCCATTACTGGAACGCATGAAATTTGTAGCCATTTTCACGAGTAATCTGGATGAATTCTTTATGATCCGTGTCGGAAGTCTCTATGATATGGTGCAGACAGATGAAAAACACAGGGACAGCCGTTCGGGAATGACACCGCAGGAGCAGCTGGATGCGATCTATGAAGCGGTTGCGCCGCTATATAAAGAACGGGATAAGACCTATACAGAGATCAAGAAAGAATTGTCTCCATACGGAGTCTGCGGACTGGATTTTAAAGAACTGGAAGCGGATGAGAAAAAGTATGTGAAGAAATATTTCAAAGAGCAGATCCTTCCGGTACTGTCGCCGCAGATTGTTGACAGCAGTCATCCATTTCCACATCTGCTGAACAAAGATATTTACGTAACAGCAAGTCTGAACAAAAAAGAACAAATGCTCGGCATCGTTCCGGTGCCGACGTATGTATCCGACATCCTGATGCTTCCGGGACACGACATCCGCTATATCCGCATGGAAAAGGTAATCATGGAATACCTGCATCTGGTATTTGACCAGTACGAAGTATCCGATCCGAACTATATTTGCGTGACAAGAAATGCAGATGTATCTCCGAATGATGAGGCACTGGAAGTGACCGATGATTTCCGCAAACTCATGCAGAACACGTTACATAAACGCCGCCGGATGGCAGTCGTAAGATTAGAGACAGCAGAGAAATTATCAGCAAAGATGCAGGAATATTTCTGTGAAAAATTCAAGATCACACCGGCACAGATCTTCAGGACAAAAATGCCGATGAAATTGGATTACATGTTCTCCATCGCAGGAAATCTTCCGGAATCCATGAAACGGTCACTGGTCTATGAACCATTTTCCCCGCAGAAATCTGCACACGTACAGGAAGGAAGTATGTTAAAGCAGGTGAAGAAACAGGATATCCTGTTATTCTATCCATACGAAAGCATGGATCCGTTCCTGAAGCTGATCAAAGATGCATCTGCCGATCCGAATGTCATGACGATCAAGATCACAATCTACCGTCTGGCGAAGAAGGCGAGGCTGGTGGAATATCTCTGTGCGGCCGCGGAAAATGGCAAAGAAGTCACGGTGCTGATCGAGCTGCGTGCCAGATTCGATGAACAGAATAACATCGACTGGTCGGAACGACTGGAAGAGGCTGGCTGCCGTGTTATCTATGGATTTGACGGATATAAGGTACATTCCAAGATCTGCCTGATCACATACAGGAACCGGAATGAGATCCAGTACATTACTCAGGTGGGAACCGGTAATTATAACGAAAAGACGGCTGCCATGTACACCGACCTGTCACTGATGACTGCAGATCCGCGGATCGGACAGGATGCGGCAGAATTTTTCAAAAATATGTCTATCGGAAATCTTCAGGGCAATTATCAATATCTGATTGTGTCACCGGTTAGCTTAAAGAGCAGTATCCTGCAGATGATAGACGAAGAGATTCAGAAGAGGAAAGACGGACGCATCGTGATGAAAATGAATTCTGTAACGGATGTAGATTTCATACGGAAGGTATCCGAAGCGTCATGTGCAGGAGTCAGGGTAGACTTGATTGTTCGCGGAATCTGCTGTATACTACCGGGAGTACCGGAATATACAGAAAATGTCAGAGTGATGAGCGTGGTTGGCCGCTATCTGGAGCACCCGCGTATCTTCAGTTTCGGAACCGGAAAAGAACAGAAGATCTATATCGGTTCCGCTGACATGATGACAAGAAATACAGAAAAACGAGTGGAAGTTGCGTGCCCGGTATTAGACGAACAGATCAGACGGCAGATCAATCATGATCTGAAAGTCATGTTAAGCGATAATGTCAAAGCCAGGGTGATGCAGAAGGATGGCACTTATACAAAACGTAAGATAAAAGATGAGTCTTCCGGGAAAATGATTGATTCGCAGGCAGTCTTTATGGAAGAAGCGTTAAAAGCAGCGGAAGAGGTGCAGAAGAAAGAGCAGGCGAAGGCTCAAAAGAAATCAGGTGGATTTGCAACGAATCTGGTCAGGAAAATTTTGCATATGCTGCATAAGTAAATATACCAGAGACAGACAGTGGGAAGTGTCCGGATAACTAAGTAGAAAAGCTGTCACTCGTATACACAGACAAAGGAGTAACATAATTTCATGGGGAAATCATTATACATTGCCGAAAAACCCAGCGTTGCGCAGGAGTTTGCCAAGGCATTGCATATCAATACAAAACGAAAAGACGGATATCTGGAATCGGAGGAGACGATCGTAACCTGGTGTGTCGGACATCTGGTCACGATGAGTTATCCCGAAGAATATGATCCTGCATTAAAAAGGTGGAGTCTCGAGACTCTGCCTTTTATCCCACAGGAGTTCAAATACGAAGTCATTCCTGCGGTGGCGAAGCAGTTTAGGATCGTGTCGGGACTTTTAAACCGTGAAGATGTAGATACCATTTATGTCTGCACCGACTCGGGGCGCGAGGGAGAATACATTTACCGTCTGGTAGAACAGCAGGCAGGTGTGAAGGGAAAGAACCGGAGACGTGTGTGGATCGATTCGCAGACAGAAGAAGAGATCCTGCGTGGAATCAAAGAAGCAAAAAATTTAAATGAATACGACAATCTGGCAGCATCCGCATACTTAAGAGCGAAAGAAGACTATCTGATGGGAATCAATTTTTCCAGACTTCTGACTTTAAAATACGGCAACAGTATATCCCATTATCTGAATACGAAATATTCTGTCGTATCGGTCGGACGTGTGATGACCTGTGTCCTTGGCATGGTCGTGCGAAGAGAACGGGAGATCCGCGAGTTCGTAGAGACGCCGTTCTACAGAGTGTTAAGTACAATTGGAGAGAAAGGTTCGACGTTCGAGGGAGAATGGAGAGCGGTCAAAGGTTCAAAGTGGTTCGAATCTTTTGATCTCTATAAGGAAAATGGATTTAAGGAAAAAGAAAAGGCAGAAGAACTGATCCGGTATTTAAGCACAGACCAGCCGGTTGGAAATTCCCCGCTGACCTGCCAGATTGTATCCATCGAAAAGAAAAAAGAAAAGAAGAATCCGCCGCTGTTATTCAACCTGGCAGAGATTCAGAATGAATGTTCCAGACGTTTCAAGATCAGTCCGGATGAGACCCTCCGCATCATTCAGGAATTATACGAAAAGAAACTTGTAACCTATCCGAGAACCGATGCCAGAGTTCTGTCAACGGCAGTGGCAAAAGAGATCCACAAGAATCTGAATGGTCTGATGCAGTACGAACCGGCAAAACCGTACCTTCAGGATATCGTAGGATTCGGAAGCCACAAAGGACTGGAGAAGACCAGATACGTCAATGACAAACAGATCACAGATCACTATGCGATCATTCCGACCGGACAAGGGACAGGAGGATTAAAAGGACTTCCGAATCTGTCACAGAAGGTGTATGATGTGATTGTGAGACGTTTCTTAAGCATCTTTTATCCGCCGGCTGTGTATCAGAAAGTGGCAATCGTGACGAAGATGAAAGAAGAGTCATTTTTCTCGAGCTTTAAAGTGCTGGCAGAAGAAGGATATCTGAAAGTAGCCGGTGTACCGGGAAAGAAAAGCGACGGAGAGGATACAGATGCAGCCTTTTTTGCCAAGATCCAGGGTCTGAAAAAAGGCATGACACTTCCGGTGCAGTCTTTGGACATCAAAGAGGGCAAGACCTCACCACCGAAGCGTTACAATTCCGGTTCGCTGATCCTTGCGATGGAAAATGCAGGACAGCTGATTGAAGACGAAGAACTCCGTGCCCAGATTAAAGGAAGCGGAATCGGAACCAGTGCGACCAGAGGAGAAATCCTGAAAAAATTATTTAATAATAAATATCTGGCACTGAATAAGAAGACACAGATCGTAACACCGACCATGCTGGGCGAGATGATCTACGATGTCGTAGACCATTCCATCCGACCACTTCTGAACCCGGAGCTTACGGCAAGCTGGGAAAAAGGGCTGACTTATGTAGCGGAAGGGGATATCACTTCCGATGAATATATGAAGAAGTTAGACGACTTCGTATCAAGAAGGACACTGGCGGTGAAGAGACTGAATAATCAGTATCAGATGCGGGCGTGTTATGATAAGGCAGCACAGTTTTATAAGAAGCCGGCAGGAAAGACCGGAAAAACTAAAAAATAAAAAAGGAGAACCAACATGTTAGAACAATTAACAATTAAAAACCTCTACAACCACATGGACGAAACCATCGCAAAGGATATTTTCGAAGGTGTCACTTACCCATGGGAAGTCCTTCCAAAGATCAGTGACTTCATCAAAGAACTCGGAAAGACACTTCCGGCAGACGAATACGATCAGGTAGGTGAAGATGTGTGGATCGCCAAATCCGCAACAGTCTTCCAGACAGCATACATTCATGGACCGGCGATCATCGGAAAGAACGCGGAAGTACGTCAGTGTGCATTCATCCGTGGAAACGCGATCGTAGGCGAAGGTGCAGTGGTAGGTAACTCTACAGAATTAAAGAATGTTATTCTGTTCAATAAAGTACAGGTTCCGCATTATAACTACGTCGGAGATTCTATCCTCGGCTACAAATCCCACATGGGAGCCGGATCTATCACATCCAATGTAAAATCCGACAAGAAACTGGTCGTAGTAAAAGCCGGAGATGAAAAGATTGAGACGGGACTGAAGAAATTCGGTGCTATGCTTGGAGACGAAGTGGAGGTTGGATGCGGAAGCGTCCTGAATCCGGGAACCGTAATCGGAAGCCACAGCAATATCTATCCACTGTCAAGCGTCAGAGGATTCGTACCGGGCAACAGCATCTATAAGAAGCAGGGCGAAGTTGTGGAGAAGGTAGAAGAGTAAAAAACGGTGCAAGGTAATGAAACATTAACAAACACGCGGAGGAACAATCATATGAAAAAAATAGGATTCATCGGCGTCGGCATCATGGGAAAATCCATGGTCCGCAACCTCATGAAAGCAGGATTTGAATTACACATTTATGCAAGAACCAGATCCAAAGTAGAAGAAGTGATCAGTGAAGGAGCAATTTTCCACGAGACGATCGCAGACTGTGTGAAAGACTGCGATGCGGTTATCACGATCGTAGGATTCCCTGTTGACGTAGAAGAAGTATACTTCGACAAAGGAAATATCCTGGACAGTGCAAAAGAAGGTGCATACCTGATCGATATGACGACCACAAGTCCGATGCTGGATCAGAAGATCGCAGAAGAGGGAACCAAGAGAGGCTTCCATGTACTGGATGCACCGGTAACAGGCGGAGATACCGGGGCAAAAGCGGGAACCTTATCCATTCTTGTTGGTGGTTCCAGAGAAGACTACGAAGCATGTATGCCGTTATTCGAGGCGATGGGAACCAACATCAACTACCAGGGAGGATCCGGCTGCGGCCAGCACGCCAAGCTTGCGAACCAGATCATGATCGCCGGCACCTTATCCGGAGTCTGCGAGGCACTCGCCTACGCAAAGGCCAAAGGCCTGGACCTTCAGACGCTCCTCGATTCTGTATCGACCGGAGCGGCAGGAAGCAAGCAGTTAGATACCTTCGGACCGAAGATCCTGGCAGGAGATTACGCACCGGGATTCTTCCTGAAGCACTTCGTCAAAGACATGAAGCTCGCCCTTACCGAAGCGAACATGAGCAATCTCAATCTGGACGTATTAAGCCAGGTGCTTGCCAACTACGAACTCCTTCAGGCAGAAGGCTGCGGAGATCTCGGCACTCAGGCACTGATCAAGTACTACGAAGAAGAGATGGACGTATAAAACATGTCGAAAAAAAGACAAAAAATGGGTAAAATTGTACAAATTGTTGATACATAGTTGAAGCCTGCTTAAAGATATGATAAAATCATACATATTTATGAATAGATGAGGGATGTGGACAAAAAATGATATATAATAATCCCAGTTATTTATTTGCGTTTTAAAGACAGAAAGCCAAATATAGAGATATTACATAACACTTATAAAATGTATAAATATACGAAGAACTCGAGAGATACCCTTCCTTCCATTGGTATGAAATGATAAGGGAGGTCATCACATATGTATAATGCAATTGATTTGTCAAAATATATAGTATCAAAGTGTGTAACAGATGGGCATCCTATTAGTAATCTTCAATTACAAAAAATCTTATATTATATACAAAAGGACTTTTTACAACGTGATGAAGTTGCTTTTTCTGATAACATAGAAGCTTGGCAATTTGGACCAGTTGTTCCTAATGTATATTATCATTATTGTGGTTTTGGTGCTATGCCAATATCTATAATTAAAGATGCATTTTCAATTGTATCTTCGGATTCTATATTTATTAATAAAATAGTAGAAGAAAAAAGAAACCTTAATCCTTGGGATATGGTAGCGGAGACTCACAAAGAGGATGGGGCTTGGGCTAAGGTATATAGAAACGGATTAGGTAATCATTGTATTATTCCTATCGAATTGATAAAGGCGGTGGGATAATGGATTTGACAAAGGAGCAAAGCCAACGCAAAGAGTTTTGTGATATTCTTTTTGAACTGGCAAAGAATCAAGAAATGCTTAAAGACAAAGCTACTAGGCATGAGATGTATAAACGGCTTGAAGGTCTTTACTATTCGCCTATTTAGGTATAGACATTTCTATTCAGATATATTTACTGTGTTAACACAGATTCAGCAAGCACCGAATCAAGACCAAGGTGATATTAATATTCTTGGACAGAATTTATCGTTAATAAGAGCGGGATACAATCCGCAAAACAGAGATGATCAAGGAAATATTATTGATATAAGTGACAGTATTCAAAAATTATATGACCATGTAAGTTTAGATATTGCGAGAATTTTGTATTCGGATGCAGGAGATAGGAAAACAGCAGGAGAAACGGCGATTGTTGATGTGCAGTCACAATTAAATCAGATACGAACTGAAATTGATAAGGCGAAGATAGCTCAAAATAATGTAGAGACAGAATTGGGAAAACAACAGAGAGAGTACATATCTATTTTAGGAATATTTGCGGCGGTAGTACTGGCATTTACGGGTGGTATAGCATTTTCAACATCAGTCCTTAAGAATATCAATACAGTAAGTGTATACAGAATTACAGCAGTTTCCTTGATAATAGGTTTAGTGCTAATTAATGTATTGTTCGGTTTGTTTTATTATGTAGACAGATTAGTAAATGGATTGCAGGAAAACGGGAAAAAATTAAAACCATTATTATTTTCGAATGTTATATTATTTTTGCTGCTGAGTGTCGTAGTAATTGCGTGGTATTATGGCTGGGTTGAACAACGAGATACAAAAATAAAAGAAAATAGCAAAACAGAACAAATGATAGAAACATACAAATAGCTAGATAGTTAAAAATTATGCCGCTCGAAAGAGCGGCTCATCTTTTATTCTATGTTACAATATAAAATCCAATACTTCTAAAAAGGAGAGTAATGAAAGAAAAATTTATACAAAATGGGAAACGCGTTTATCAGTTCAATGTGGGAAATGGGAATGCAAAGATTAGTGCAACACAGATAGTAAATGAAGTTATAGTTGAAGAAGTACCGAAGATGATGTCACCGGATCCTATACCATATACCTATTATGTAAGCAGAGGAAGAGAGAAAGCAATAATTGATCGAATCAAAAAAGAACGAATACTACTTCTAAGTGGGATTGGTGGAATTGGAAAGACAACAACTGCAAAGAGAATATATGAATTAGCAAAACATGAGTATGATCATGTGGCATGGATTGCTTATAATGATAACTGGCAGGCTTCGTTGGTAAATAATTTATTTGTGTCATATTTTCATTTTGGAGAACATTCATCGGAAAAAGAACGATATAAGAAAATTGTTGAATGTGTAACAAACTTGCAGGATGCACATACGTTGTTTGTTATAGATAACTTTAATAGAATAGATTCTGCAGAATTAGATGAGATAAGAAAACTTCTGGTAGATTTACTTATTACTACAAGATGCAACTTGGCCAGTATTGAAAAAGAATATATAGATATTATGAATTCAGAAGAGGGAGAAAGTTTATTTTGTGAAAATTATAAAAGGAAGGAAGAATTAACTTATCGGGACAAAAGAAGTATAAAAGAAATAGTAAAACTGTCTCGGGGATATCCGTTGGCAATAGAATTAATCGCACGGGCAATTAGTTATAAGAATGTAAAAATAGCAGATTTTTTGCAGGAATTGAAAGCAGAAGACTATCGAATAGAAAATATAGATTTATCAGCAGATTCAGATTGGAACGGAAAAGATGTAAACGAACAATTGGCAAAGCAGCTTAGTAAGGTGTATCAATTATCAGAATTGAATTGGCGAGAAGCTGAATTTATAAAGATTATGAGTCTTTTACCTGCTTTATCCGTAATTTCATATAAAGATATTGCAAAATATGTAGCGATAGAATGTAAAGATGCATTGATAACTTTAGATTACAGAGGATGGATTAAGCAGACACAAGAAGGAATCATAATGCATGAAATTGTATGTGAAAGTATATATAAATATAATGAATTTTCCTATGAAGAATGTAAACTAATGTTGGACAGCTTAGAAAAAGACAGTAAGACTGGATCGGAAAAAGATGTTAAGGCAACTTTGAAATATGCTGAATATGCGTATAATGTGATTGGTATTATGAAAAATAACATTAAGTTCTGTAAACATCTATTTTTGAAAGAGGCAGCGTTGTCTTTTAAAGAAAATGGGAAATATGAATGGGCGAAAGAACTTTTAGATATTATAATAAGTGTATATGATGCAGATAGTGTGAAGGATAAATTGCTGTTATCCGAATTACATAATAATTATTCAAAAATATTAAGTATGGAAGCGGATATGGAAACTGCTTTGCAAGAGGCAATCTGTGCAGAAAAGTTAATTGATTCAATAAATGGAGAGAAAGATACGCAATATGTATTGAAACATATGATTATAAAGAAAACGGTTGCAATGGATTATGCACATAAGAAAGATTATAAGACTGCTTTCAGAAAGATGAAGGAGGCGTTGTGTGATATTGATGATATTTCAGAAGAAGAGAAATATCAGATTGCCAATTTATATTCAGATTATGCCAGATTGTATTTAGATGTCGGTGATGTTTCGGGCAGTATAGAAAAATATAAAGAAACAATAGAGAAATACGGTGAAAGTAAAGTGAGTCCGGAAAGTCCCTGGAGATTTACTACATATACGAACTATGCAAATGCACTTGTGCTAAATAAAGATTGGATTACTGCAAATAATTATGCCTTTCAAGCACTAATAGGAAAATATACTATATATGAAAAACCGAATTATGCAATTGCAAATGTTCTTTTAGTCTTAGGTAATATTATAAAAATGAAAAACAATTATGGGATATAGCAGATGTGTTTTATAAAAAAGCACTGAAGATATTTCGGAAAGAATTACATCCGGATAAATTCTGCAATACATTAGCAGGCTTGGCAATTGTTGAACAAAATACGCAATATGCATTACAGGCGTATAGAATATTGAAGACGGAAGCGAAAAAGTGTGATGTAAATACATATATAAATGTTATGGAGGCATTAATTTTAGACAGGCCTAAGGAAGTACTTGATTTAGGTGAAAGAGTATTAATGCAATATATGGAAGAAGAAAATGTTTCATCACGTCAATACTTATATGCGTTAATGGGAAAAGCCGGATATTTGCTTAATAAAATAGAAATTATGGAAACATATTTGGATAAAGCATATGAAATGGAAGATAAGAGGGCGCTATATTTTTATGAGGAAACTAAAAAAATAGAAAATAGTATTCCAGTGGTAAAAAGCGGATATGAAAAAAATGAGGTGCAGGATATGAGTGACAGAGAGGGTAATCATACTATAATAAGTGGAGTTCAGATTAATTTCGGAAAAGATAATGCTGTTATTTATGCGGAGCAAAATAATGAGATTGCAGAAAATGAGATTACAGAAAATGAATTGAACGATATAGTGAAAGAAATTATGGATCAGATTGGTAATTTGGAGGAAGAAAAAGCAACAGAAATTATAGATATTATCGAAATGAGCAAAGAAGAGTTAGAAAGGGAAAAACCAAGAGAATCAAGATTAAAGAATTGTCTTACGTTATTAAAGTCAGCAATGGTAATTGCGAATGGAATTCCAAAACTGGTTGAAAATTTGAAGAAATTCCAGAATTTTATTATGTTGTATATGAAATAGAAGTTTTTATTGTACTGTAGTAAAATGAAAGTTACGGAAAAGCGAGGCGCAATATATGGAACTATGTAAATGATTCCTTGCATAATAAAGTCTATGTAAGGATGAATTTATGGGGATTTGTAGAAAGGTATATTTGTATGTCGGAAGAAGCTTCGAGATATAACGTAAAAATAAATAATAAGCTGGAACTGGAGATATGATAAAAAGAGAGAAGAGGAAGGCTAGAGAAGATCAGGAGAAGGACTGATATGTTAGGAGTGTTAAAGTCTATGTTTAATATAAATTCAAATTTTGTGGCTGCTATAATAGGTGGTTTGTTTACGCTGGTTGTTAGTATGCTGAGCTGGAAAAAACAATCAAAAAGTCAGGAAAAGCATGCGGCTTCAATGTTATACAATGATTTGATTAGTATAGAAAAATATTTGCATGATGAAAGAAGTGCGGTGAATATAAGATATTCAGAAAAATGGTAGAGTATGGCAGCGGCTTGTACATTTTTGAAAACGGAAGATCTAGAAATAATTTATGAAATATATGATTTGATATACAATTATAATTACATGTACAAATTAATCGAGAAGAAGGAATCCGTGACAAAAGAAAACATAGAACAATATAAAGAGTTGAAAAAAATATTCTTTGTGGATAAAAATGGATGGATTGATATGAACGATAATAACGATGATTATAAAAGAATAAAAGGAAATCTGGAGAGACATATAAGGAAATAATAAATGTATAAAATAGCAATTACAGAGAATGCCTATTTGGAGTCTGACTCGTTTTAGGAGTGCTACTGTACAAGAATATTCATATTGTCACATGTTTAAGTTAATGATAAGATAAATTCATGATATTTTAATTACAGATAAAAATTCGACAGAAAGTGACAGCTTTTTGAAAGTCATGTGTATATATAGATGAGGAGAAATAACCGGTCAAAAAGCTAAGTATCTAACTTTTTGACCGGACATCTCCAGGTAATTATGAAGCTGTAGATGCAGGGACAGATTTCTTTTGAATTCCGTATAAGAATAATCCGGCAAGCAGCGATGATAAATCGGAAAATATTGCCAGAACAAGAGAAAACCAGGCGATCATGCGATATTTTCCGGTTAGCAGATTTAAGGTCTTTTCGATTACATTGATATCAGAGAATTTGTTCCGCTTAAGAGCAGTAAGTTCTTCTGATTTTTGAGCAGGAATGTAGGTTTCAAAAAGGTCGCTGTCTATTGCGGAATTATTATGAAGCCGTTCTTTCTCGGAACTGGAAATAGTTGGCAGATTTTGAATGATACTATTTAATTTTGACAGTTTTTTGTTCCAGGTATTTTTCCATTTTTTATATTGTTTGTGATAAGTTTTCGCTTTTGGATCTGGAATAGCAATGGTAGTTGAATTTTCAATTTTGACGGAATCATGTAAATAATTCTGAAGTTTAGTGTAATCTGATATGAGAATGCTTAATTTCTGAGTATACTCAACTAATTTAGCATAATCATCGGTGTTGTTGAAACTTTCCTTGTCCAGAATATCCGTATTTAAGTTCGTGATATAGGTATTTAAAGTGTCAGGATTCGGAGCTTCTTTGAGCATTTCGGCTAAAAGATTTGTAACCAGTGTTTGGGAAGATTCGTGATAATACTTTACGGCGTTTTGAGCATCTACATAGGCTTGTACAGCTTTTTCGTATTCACTTTTTTTAGTGTCACGTCTGGTAATTGCTGCATTCCAGTTATTGGTGGCAGACTGATACTTGCTTTCCCATTCGTTCTGACGGTCATGCCAGGTGGTATTTGCACGCTGCTGTGCGTAAGAATCCATATTCTGCTTTAAGGAATCCGCATCGGCTTTGGCGGTTTCATATTCTTCTTTGGCGAGAGTCTGGGCGGTTTCGGCGTTATTTAACAGAATATTTAATTCGTCCAGCGATTTTTCGTCCTGCGTCTGAGTCGTTGATAAAGCATACTCTGCTTGAATTTTATTTAAATATTCGTTGGCAAGAATACGCTTGGCATTGGAAGCATTTCGGATATAATGTTTTGTTTCAGACAATATTTTTGTATATTTGGATTGGGCAAGTGTGTCATCATCTGTATAACCGGATTGATGTTTATAGACAACGTTGTTACAAATATATACAAAAGAGAAAAAGGATGAGCTGCTTAAAATCATAAAGTAAAAAACAAGGAGCAGTGTCTGGAAATGCGTGATCTTTTTTGTATGATTTGTTCTGGTGTTCTGACCTATTTTATGAAAGTAAAATGGCAGCTTGATATTGAGCACAAATAAAATGGATTGAATGGCAAAGGAAATAAGTGCAGCTTCCCAGCCGTTTGTGAAAACATAAGATTGTAAACCTTCGGCGGTTGCTTTCCAGGATACAATGGAAAAAGCAAAAGCAGCGGTCGTTACGATAGTGATATCGGACATGGATTTATTTGAGGCAGTATTCTTCTTCATAATGGTACATCTCCTTATTATTGCTGGTGTTCATTGATTTCGGTATCATTGGTTTCCTCGGAAGAAGGAAATAAAAATTCATGTAAAGTATGAACGTATCCAGGGATAAATGCAGCAAATTGTAAAATGGATATAAGGGTGTCTAAAATAATATCAATTAACATTTGCAGTATTGTCAGTATACGTTCGGATATATTGGTTTTGGCATTGGCTTTTTGCCAAAATGCTTTGATAGTTTCTATTTTCATATTGATAAGAAGAATGAGCACTGCATGTATAAGCTGAACGAAAATAAAAAAGATGCAGGTAATAAACAAAAAAGATAAAGGAACGGCTAAATAGCGTCCACTGTTTGTAATATCATAGAACGAATCTAAATTAAAATCTGTCGATTTGTAAGTAACATAACTTATAATAAGTGTAATAAGGACACTTAATGAATAAAGAAATACCGGAGAATTTTGTTCAGTCTTATTAAAGGAAGAAAAGGTTTTGATCCGATATACAATCAAGCGTAGCATTTCTATAGTGATAAGTATGATATAGTGAATTGCAATCAGTGCAATGATAATACTTCCGACATACTTAAACATAAGCAAGACAATGTTTTCAAAAGAAAACGTTGAACTTGCGATATCCATATTCAAGCGGATAAAAGTATATATGCCTGTTATGATAAAAATAGTAATAACGAAGCCAATAAAGACCGAAAAATATGGAAACTGCTGCTCTGTTTTCTTCTGAAAATGGTGTGCAGAATTGTTGCTGATATCATCCATATCGTTTGCGTTATTTGCATCATTTTCCAGTGTATATGTATCTTTAGACTGAAACAGATTGAGGATGTCAGAGCCAATGCTGTAGGATATGAAAAGATGACAGCTATGCGCCTCCAGAAGAGATAGGGGATGCGATTGTGGGACAAATACGAATAGTGTTATTGTTTAATGAAGAAAACGAACGGCAGAAAGAAATCGGAGAGTACCTGAAATCTCAAAAACGGTGCAAGACGGCATTAATAGCAGAGATGGTGTATGCGTGGTTGCATAAAGAAAGCGGTGCTGTTGCTTCCTATAATAATGAATCTATTGATATCGAAGAGGTGAAAAGGCAATTATTACAGGATGAGGATTTCTTACAACAGTTAAAAGATAACGTTTGTGTTGAGAATGTTGTAGATGAACAGAAAGATAAAGGATTAGATTTGGATGAAGAAATGTTAATGACAGGATTGGCGATGTTTGAAAATGATTTTTAAGGCTTGTTGTAAAATAGCATATATAGATTTATGAATAAGGATATGTTATTATTATACGTGAAAATAGTGCACTAGCTGAAGACCAAAACATATAGAATGTGTGGCTATTGGCTAGTGCTATTTTGATTAAAAATTGCACGATATAGATAATGAAGAGGTTGACATGGTAACTAGAAAAAAGTTAGATGATGAAATAGTATTGAGAAGAGAAATGCTGAAAAATAATTATTCAAGAGCATCAGCGTATTATAAAAGTGCATTTAAAGATTGTTACAAAGAAGTTGTCATTCGAGGTGAAGAAATAAGCCGATATATGTACAAGCGGTATGCATTAGATAAAACTGAATATGTTTTTCATAAGTTCGATTTATTGTCTATTGGTGAAAATGTTGCGTTAAGCCATATGGATTATACAAAAATAGAAGCAATAAGATTTATAGCATGTGAATTTAAAAATTGTAAATTTCAAAATATGATATTTAAAAACTGTCGTTTTAACGGCTGCCAATTCGTGAATGTCAATTTTGACCATGTGATTTTTGATAATTGCATGTTTACAATTCCTGTGATTGAAAATGCTATGGATGCTAATGGAACATTTTATGCAACAACAACTTTTCAAAAATGCATTTTTGTGGGGGAATTTAAGGAATGTGATTTAGATAATGTGTTATTTGAAAAGTGTAATTTTACGGTTTCTAAGTTTCGAGATTCTTCGTTACAAAAAGCAGTATTCTATGCTTGTGCAATATGTGGAGGAGAAATCCAAGATTGCACATTGCAGGGAATGGCAATAGGAAGAACTGATATATTAGATATTACTTTTACTGATGAGCGAAATTCCTCTGTAGATGAAAATACACTGATTGATTACAGGATAATAAGTAAAAGAAAAGATTCGAATAAGAAAAAAGAAGCAGAATGGATTCCTGGAAACTTTGATGATTTATGCTTGAAAAAATCTCAGTCACTAAGGGGCTTTTCTAGACTTTTTGGGTTAAATGGTTATCCGGATTTAGAAGGAGAAATGTTCTATTTTACTAAGAAAATTGAATTAAAAGCTTTGCATAGCTTGAAAAAAATTAAATCCGTTATAGCCTTAATACTCTGTGGATATGGAGAAAGACCATCATTTACATTTTACACGATGATTGTATCAATTTTGTTATTTGGCATTATTTACATGTTTGCGGGTATACAAATTGGTGATGGAATTCCAAATATACGATACCCGTTAAACAAAACGTCTGGTGTCAAGCAGATAATGGGAGATTTTGGAAGATGCATATTTTTTAGCCTTACTACTTTTAGTACGGTTGGATATGGAAATTATGTTCCGCTTGGTCCTGTTGGAATGATTGTATCTGGAGTACAGATGATATGGGGAGTAAGTTTATGTGCTTTATGGACTGGTTGCATTTTCAGGAAAATTGCACGGTAATTGATAAGAAATAGTGAGGTAGAATAAGTGTCAAAGGGAACCAAGAAACAATACAAGCAATTTACGATAAATACTGTTGAGGATGCTTGTCTGGTGCTGAAAAGTTTAATTGTTCCAGTTATTATAGATTTGGAAAAATTTAAAATGTATTCAGATGAGGCAGAACAGATACTGAAGCAATATAATCGAAAAACATCAATACCGGCTGACGTATATGATTCGATTCATGATAAAGTCCTTTATCAACAAAGAGAACTGCTTCGTTTTCTTGCAGATCATCAATCAGCATCGTTTTCCTATATTGAAGTACGAAAGATTTTAGTAAATAAAAAATTATTGAAACGAGAACTTTTACCAGAAAGTAATAAGATTTTAAATGAATTGCTAGATGTAAGAAATTGGTCATTTCATAATGTCCAATCAATGCTTACCGCTGATTTAGAATTAGCAAAAAATTCTGTACCGGAAGAGTTAAGAGAAAGTGTAGAAATAAGACCAATGTTTAATCCAGTGATAATACGTAAAGTAAAGAGCTATGACTGGAAGATGTTAGAAGGCTTTGTGGATCATAACAAAATTCGTGAAGCACAGTTTGATGTGATTCTTACAGAAATGAAAGCAGACTACCAATCATTAATGGATGAATTGCCTGAAAGCTCATACATAGTTACCAACAAAGGATTGAGTAGAGAAGTACAGTATATAGAATACGAAATCGACACTCAAAATCCAAATAGCGCAGGATGTAATATAGCATCATTGTCTATGGGAATTCAAAAAGGAAAATATGATGGTACAGCTGCAGCAATAGAAAAGCTGACAATGGAAGAAAAAAATTAATAATTCAAGACCGCAACACCGCAAGGCCGCAAGTCTGCAAATAGGAAAACCACTGGGATTATATATAACAAGTTCCAGTGGTTTATTTTGTGTCATCATTTGTAAATGTCAATATATCGTTCGGTGTGCAATCCAAGATACGGCAGAGCTTTTCGATTATGTGTGCTGTAATATTTTTATTATTTCTTAGCTGGTGCATAGTACGGTAGTCAATGCCGTTGTTGACGAGATAGTACTGAGAGATATTCCGTTGTTCCATTGTTTTCCATAATGGACTGTAATCAATCACATTGTTCCCGCCCTTCAAAATAAATTCCTGATTTCTAATTATAAATATGGGAATTAGTGATAATATAGTGAATATATTCACTATCCGATATATAATCAAAATATGTACAGGAAAAAAGAACATTTGACTTGGAACAGGCTGAAATACTAAGTTTTGTTGAAATATAAGAATATTTACTGGATAAAGGCAGTAGAACGTGTATAATTGTATTACCATATGATTAAAAAATTATGATGGGAGTATTATTATGAGCCGAGAAAGAACAGATGATGAAGTAAAACGTTTAGCACCTAAGCAGGAAGTATTGCGTGAATTATATATAAAATCAGGGAATGAGTGCGCCTATCCCGGATGCCATAATGTATTAGTGGATGAAAATGGTAATTTCGTTGGAGAGGTATGTCATATTGAGGCAGCAATGCCTGGTGGAGAACGATTTAATCCTAATATGACAAACGAAGACAGAAGATCTTTTGGAAATCTGATGTTAATGTGTCACCAGCATCATGTAGTAACTGATGATGTAGAGAGATATAACGTTGAAAAGTTGAAAGAGATGAAAAGAAACCATGAGGCGAAATATTCGGGGATTATAGGTCAAATGATGAACTCGATTACGGATTATGGCATGTCTTTAGAATATACACCTTGCTGTAATTGTAAAAAAATATCACGAATTTTGGATTGGAGATTAACAGATGAAGAAAATCGTGAAAATGCGACAGTTTTGGATAAGCATTTGCAAAAGTTGCTGGATTTGCCGATAGAAACCAGGCGATTGCTTGGGATAATGGTAATGAGATCATATTATGACCGCTGTGACTGTATTGTGCCGATACATGAAGTTGAAAGGGCCACAGGATTAAAACCGGAAAATATGATACAGAATGTTGAAATATTGGAGCGAAGGCGAATTACGTCAGAGATTGAGGTAGAAGATGGGATTCCTAGCTGTAAATTGTATCCTGATTTTGAATCTGGCTGGTCATATTGGAATGATATACGGGAATTTGTCAAGAAAACTGGAACTCCGATAGAAAGAATTTGTTGTGATTTGGATTTTTCTGTATTTGACGAATAAATACTGCCGAGGTCAATACTAAAGAGGATTGTTATTATAGAATTCAGAAGGTATAATATAAATTATAGAGAGACATACATAAAATGTACTGGGTAATCAGTTGCGAAGATAGAAATTACCATGTTATTGTGACAGGTCCGTATGGTAATATAAAACAATTAACATAGTTAAGTGGGGCAGAATTTATGGAATCAAAGAAGATACTGATAATTACAAGTTCTGTAGATGATACTGTGTCGTATATTATGAAGAAATACTTTACGATGGCAGAGTTCTTTCGGGTCAATGTTGATCAATTTTCGGAATATAAATTTTGTATAGGAAATGAAGGATGGAGTATTTCTGACCAATATACAACAGTTGATTCTGAAAGTATATATTCAATATATTATAGAAAACCAATGCTTCCGGATTTAAGTACCTATGATCCGCAGTATCATTTGCTGATTCAGAGAGATATTATTTCTGTTATTAATGGTATTGTTGATTCTTTTTCGGGTAAGGTGATTACAAAACCGTCAATTCTTAGAAAAGCTGAAAATAAAGTATTTCAAATGGCTTATACAAGTAAACACGGATGGAATATTCCAAAATCATATATTGGAAATGATGAGGTAATGGGCAATGAATTTACACAAACTTTATCAATAATAAAACCATTAACAACCGGAAAAACTTATGGAAAAAATGGATGGGAATTGTATCAAACTAATACATTTAGAGAAATTAAAGAGAAGATTAGACTTACTCCAATATATTTGCAATATTATGTTCCGAAACAATATGAAGTTCGTCTTACTATTATAGATAGAAAAGTGTATGCTGTGAGAATTGATACAAAAAATAAAATTGATTGGAGAATGGATTATCAAAACCATAAGTATACGAGGATTGTTTGTCCAGAGAATATTATAAAAAAGTGCTATCAGATGATGGCGGATTTTGATTTAATATTTGGTGCATTTGATTTTATTGTAACTCCAGAAAATGAATGGGTGTTTTTAGAAGTGAATCCTAATGGCCAATGGTTATGGCTTGAGCAGAGCCTTGATCTTGATATTTCTAAAAAGATACTAGATAATCTTATCAATTGAGGGAAAAATATGTGGATAAAAAATATAATTTTGTTTATATGGGCATATATTCCGTTTTTTGCATTGACTGATGATTTGGGATTTTTAACGGCGAATCCTAATGCTGCACAGCACGAATATTACTTAAGCATAATAAGTCTTTTGTTTGGAGAGAAAAAATTACAGTTCTTTTCAATTCCGATTAAGCAACCAGGAAAGGGGATAATTTGGTTTAGAATAAAACGCCTTTCAGATATGGATGCGTTTAATTTGACAAATACGAAGGCTAATCAATTAGAATCAGATTACAAGAATCATTATGATTCATTGACCGAGGATGTAGATAAAGATATTGAAAAAGAAGCGTTATTAAGACATCTATCAGATGAACAGTCAAGAGTGGATATTAGCTATAATAAAATGAATGCGTTTACAACAATCATAGTTGCTGTAATACCAATTGCGATTGCTTTAGTAAATTGGGATACGATTTTCTCATTAAATGCGGTTGGTACAGTTATTTTTATTTGGTTGATTTATGCAATTATTAATTTATGCGCATGGATATTTCAGGTAATTAATGTTCGAGGTTTTATGGCAAGTACATTTGGTGATTTGAAAAGCTGTCCGAATAAAAAAAGAGAGCAAAATTGGCAAATTTATTATGATTGGCAGCAATCCAGGCGAAAAGCAGATATGTATGTTTCTTTTGTGATGCACACAAAGATATGGATAATAACGGTTATTTTATTGACAATTGCTTTTTCTGTATTTTTACCATTCAGTAAAAAGAGAGTAGATATTCATTCAGGAGAAAATGATGTATATACATTAGATGTAAACTCGATAGAAAGTACATATGATAGGTCAGCAGCAGATTGGTATTTAATACTTGCAAAGCTTCAAACAGATAAGTATTCGCAGGTGGTTGTTCTATATAATAATGTTACTGACGTTGATATTGCCAATAAATTGAATGAATTTCAAAATCAGGAAATTATATGGATGCCAGATAACACGTTGCAGAAAAATCAGATTAAAATAATTTTGGAGAAGTGATTATGGAAGGAAATTTAAGAAAACATATTTTGAGTGAGTATACAAGTCCTGCTGGAGTAGGAATAGCAAATAGTATGACAACTAACATGGCAACAGTGGAAATATCCGATTCAGATGAAATCATGAGACAATCAGAAGGGCCAACGGGATTGACTGAAGAGATTGAAATGTCTGATCCAGATGAATTCAGAACGTCGGGACCGACTTTGTTTACTAAATCAATTGAGAATTCAGATCCAGATGGCTTCATAATGGGAAGTCCAACTTATATTACTCGTGCGGTAGAAGAATCAGATCCAGACGAATTTCATGTATGTGAACCGACAACGTACGAAACCAATACGATTGAAACGTCAGATCCAGATGAATTTCACTTGTATAAGAATAAATCAAATAGTGATAGAATATTAATGGATCAAACTAAACATACATATACGATTGAGACATCAGATGAAGATGAATTTTTACTTATGTAGCGTAGTTAGAATAAATGCCAGTAGAAGATGAAAATTAATGAGTGTTGTAAGAATGGTATATCCTGAAGAATTATTGCTTCAGTTGGAACGTGCTATCGAAGTATGTCCAGAGTGTGCAGGAAATTATCTACAGGACAAAAAATCATATGATATGTTAAAAGAAGTGTTGGATCCAGTGCTGGCAGTTAGAAATAAGATATTGGATTTGTCAAGTAATAATACGAATCGGAGAATACAAACGGTAGAACTTGATATGAGAGCCGAGAAATTGATTTTTGAATGTATAGCTAAACAAAATGATTTGCTGAATTGGTAAGTTTTTGAGAAAATAATAGAATAAAAGGTAATTGATATGAAAGGGTTTCTGAGAAAACAGGAGCTCTTTTTTTGTGCCATTTTTGTGGGTAATGCGATAATTCATCGTTTTGCAAATTTTTTTGAGAAAAAAGTTGTTCCTATCTTGACATGAGGAGGTCTTCGTCCGGGCGAAAAGCTTTATGAAGAGTTATTGGTAAAGACAGAAGAACTGGACAAGACAGAGAACAGTATGATTTTTATCGAAAGAGATTCTGCGCTTAGTAAGGTTGAAATTGATGACAAGCTTGCAATGTTGAAGGAAGCTTGGAATGTGTGGAGAAGTATTTGTGGAGTACGATTGAAATTTTTTCAGGATATTCTTTTACAACGGTAAGAGGCTTAAGATTTCGATATGCTGTAAATGGAAATGAAATACAGATTAATCGAAAGAAAAAATCTGTAACGAGAAGTAGTGTGAAAATTGCTTTAAAAGTGACTTTGGAGAAGAATGGGAAGATAAATGGACCGAAAAAATTAGAAGTATTCGGTGCCAGTTATTTGTATCCTATGTTTTTGAGATTTGGATTGATACAGAGAGGAAATTGAATGGACATTTACCAGATATGGACAACATATAATAAGCAATGGTCAAGATATGAAATATTGGCTTTTATCCCCTGTGAACAGTGACCTTGGCTCTCGTCGGCGCTACGTTTAGCGAAAATTCTTGAGTTTACAAGTGAAAAATGGTAAAATAGAAACAGACAAAATATTATCTATAAAATATAAAATAATACAGTTTTGGATAATATATTAGCAGTAATACAGGAGAGGACACATGGAGCAGCTTATATGGGAAACAGCGGAAGAACTAGATCAAAAGCTTGCCGGGCGAGTTCGAAATATCAGAAAACGCCGATCTATTTCACAGGAGAAATTAGCGCAGATGAGTGGAGTGAGTTATGGCTCGATTAAAAGATTTGAAGCATCAGGGCAGATTTCGTTGATATCGTTGACGAAGATTGCAATGGCATTGGAAATTGCAGATGAACTTAGGACTATTTTTACACAAGTACCATATAAAGATATTCAGGAGGTCATAAATGAAACAAGATAATGCATTGCAGGTATATTATGATGAAAAACTTGTAGGAACACTGGCGATGACAGCAGATCATAAAGCGGCATTTCAGTATGATGATGAGTGGTTGGAAAGTGGATTTGCAATTAGCCCATTTTCATTGCCTTTAAAAAAGCAAGTGTTTGTCCCAACAAAAGATTATTTTGGAGGTCTTTTTGGCGTATTTGCAGACAGTCTTCCAGATAATTGGGGAAATTTATTGTTAAATCGCTTGCTTCGTAAACATAAGCAAAATCCAGATGATTTAACTGTTTTGGACAGACTGGCAATTGTTGGGAAATCAGGGATGGGTGCACTTACTTATTTTCCGGAAAAGAAGTTTGCTGAACAAAAGCAGTTTGCAAATTTAGATCAACTAGCTGAAGAATGTCAGAAAATATTAAAAACAGAATATTCGGACAAATTGGATGAGTTGTATTATCTTGGTGGTACAAGTGGTGGTGCCAGACCTAAAATTATGACCACAATAGATAACGAAGAATGGATTATAAAATTTCCGGCACATGTAGATGGAGTTGATGCAGGAAAAATGGAGTATGATTATTCTTGCTGTGCCAGAAAGTGTGGAATTGTAATGAATGAAACAAAACTGTTTCATTCTGATAAATGTAAAGGATATTTTGGAACCAAGCGATTTGACAGACCATCAGGTAAAGACAGAGTTCATATGTTGACGGCAGCGGCACTGTTGGAATTAGATTTTGAACAACCAAGTTTAGATTATCATAGTCTGATGAAATTAACAAAAATTTTAACAAGAGATGAGAGTGAAGATGTAGAAAATATGTTTCGTCGTATGTGTTTTAATGTATTTGCACACAATAGAGATGATCATTCAAAAAATTTCACATACTTATATAATGAAAAGAATGATAGTTGGCATTTGAGCCCTGCATATGATCTTACTTATAGTAATACTTATTATGGGGAGCACACGACAACTGTTGATGGAAACGGGCGTAATCCGGGAAAAAAGGAACTTCTGGCAGTAGGGCTTGAAGCAGGAATGAAAAAAGATAATTGTATAAAAATCATAGATTCAATTCAGACATGTGTTAAGGAGATGTTAGGAAACCATTGGGGACAGGATTAAGTTTTGCCCGCTGTTACACGGCATAGTTGATCCTAAGCAGTATAGCAACGGGCAATTTTTAATCTTTTAGAGCAGTTTTATCTGTCGCGAGACCGAAAAGAGCACTACCCGAGTGGAGGGTGCGATTATGTCGCCTCCGCTTGACCATTACTGCTAGCCATTGGGGACGGGGATTTGTGGCTTTTTGAGTGTCCCTGGTGTCCAATATTATTAAGTGTTGATAACGAAGATAAAGTTCGTTGAGAAAAAAGGACATATATAGTATAATTAACAAATCAATAAAAAATGGTAAAAATAAAATGAAACAAAATCAGAACTTATTTTGTTTTATGGGAGTTTTTGGGCATTTATCGATGCATTTTGACTAGGTTATTTTATTTATAAAAGAAATGAGAAAAATCGGTTTTCATTAATTACGATCCAAACTAGATAAGTTATTATTATGAATTTGAAGAACTTATTAGAATTAATGGAGCAGCAGCTTAGAAAAGGAAAAGAATAATGGATGAAAATATTAAAGATACAAAGAAAAAAAGATGTTTTGTCATAACGCCAATCGGAGACGAAAAATCAGAAATAAGAAGACATATCGATGGAATTATTGATGAAGCAATTGTACCAGCGCTGGGTGAGGAGTACGAAGTTCGTGTAGCGCATAGAGAATTTGAATTGGGATCGATCAATGACAGGGTAATTAGAAATATTTATGATTCGGATCTGGTAATAGCAAATCTGACACAATTAAATCCGAATGTAATGTTCGAAATTGGAATGAGATATAGTTTTGGAAAACCGGCACTGGTAATTGCAGAGGAAGGAACAAGACTTCCTTTTGATGTTATTGATGAGAATACATTGTTTTACATAAATGATCCAAAAGGAGCGGCTGAGTTAAGAAAGAAAATCGGGCAATTTGTAGAAAGAATCGATTACGGTCGAGAGGATTATGGACCGATTGTATCAACATTACAAAAGCAGCAATGCTGAAAAATATAGAAAACGGAATTGAAGACTCAGAAACGAAAAAATTATTTACGGCAGTCAATGATCGGATGGATGAGATAGAAAAGTTGGTAAGACAGATACAAGAGCCAAAAAATAAATATGACTATACAAGTTTGAATTATACAAGTTTACCTGAGAAAATAGATAATTATTATATAAAAAATATCGAAGATGAGATAGAAAAGTTGGAATTGGAAATAAATTCCCAAAATTTCCAAGATAAGGATACTATAAAAAGGTGGCAGTTGTATAAGAATCGCTTAGAATCCATTGGGGACGTAAAAAGCTAAAATTGTAAAATATAAAAATAAAATCGATTGAACACATAGTCATATAACGATATAATTTGTCTATAACATAATGGAATACAGGAAAAGAAAAATGAAACGGAGATGAAGAAAATGGAATATACAGAATTTGGAAAGACACAACTTCGTGTATCCAGGATGTGTCTTGGTACATGGGGAATCGGAGGTGCCGGATGGGATTCTTATTCCGACGAAAGCCGGATGGATGCGATCAAGGCAGCAGTAGATTGTGGAATCAATTTTATTGATACGGCACCTGCCTACAACGGAGGCAGGGCAGAACAGTATATCGGAGAAGTTGTGCACAAACTTGGCGTCAGGAAAGAAGTGATCCTGGCTACCAAGTGTGGAAATGAATTTATTAATGGAAAATATGCACGCTGCGGGTCGGCAGATAAGATCATGCGGGAATGCGAAGAATCACTCCGTAATCTGAAGACAGATTATATCGATGTATATCTGGTCCACTGGCCGGATCCGAATGTTCCGATGGAAGAGACAATGGATGCGCTTAATACACTGAAAAAGCAAGGAAAGATTCTACATATCGGAGTATCGAATTTTACAAAAGAACAGATGGAAGAAGCAGAAAAATATTGTGCTATAGAAGCATATCAGCCACAGTATTCTATGGTAGATCGGAAATGGGAGCAGCTGATCCGGTGGGCCTGTGCTCAGGAAATGGGAGTTATGACTTATGGAACGCTCGGAGGAGGCATTTTAACCGGAAAATACAGAGAACTCAAGGAATATGGTGTGGATGATAACCGAAACCGGTTTTACCCATATTTTAAAGAACCGTTGTTTTCAAAAGTAATGCTTCTTTTAAGAACAATGGATCAGATCAGTGAGGAACGAAATGTTCCATTGTCGCAGATTGCATTGAACTGGACCTTGCAGAGACCTTTTATTTCTTCTTGTATTATAGGAGCGCAGAGCCGCGATAAAATTGAAGAGAACTGTAAGGTATTTGAGTGGAGATTAAGCGATGATGAGATGCAGCTGCTGGAACAGGCTTTGAAAAAGACTATTATATAAGACCACAAAGGAAGACGAGGAGGAATAAACATTATGGAAGAGAAGCGTACCGGCTTATTTGAAAACGGTCTGATCTGGTTCGGCGCAGGGGTTTCGATCGCGGAGATCCTGACCGGAACATATCTGGCCCCGCTTGGCATGGGAAAAGGACTGGCAGCAATCATAGTAGGACATATCATTGGCTGTCTGATGCTTTTCCTGGCAGGAGTGATCGGTGGAAAAGTCAGAAAGAGTGCAATGGAGACTGTAAAGATGAGCTTTGGACAGAAAGGAAGTGTTCTGTTTGCGGTCCTGAATGTGTTGCAGCTTGTCGGCTGGACTGCGATCATGATCTATGACGGGGCACTGGCAGCAGACGGTGTGATGCATACCGGTAGATGGATCTGGTGCCTGGTGATCGGAGCGTTGATCATTCTGTGGATTGTGATCGGAATTACGAATCTGGGCAAGATCAATACTGTTGCGATGGCAGCATTATTTATCCTGACACTGATTCTGTGTAAGGTGATATTTACAGGAAGCGGGGCGGGAACACCGTCTGACGACAGTATGACATTTGGAGCAGCAGTAGAGCTTGCGGTTGCGATGCCATTATCGTGGCTGCCACTGATCAGTGATTACACAAGAGAGGCGAAGGAGCCGGTGAAAGCAACTGCAGTCAGTGCGGTTACATATGGAATCGTAAGCTGCTGGATGTATGTGATCGGAATGGGAGCTGCTATCATTACCGGAGAGTATGACATTGCACAGATCATGTTAAAGGCAGGTCTTGGCATCCTGGGACTTCTGATCATTGTATTTTCAACAGTTACAACCACTTTCCTGGATGCATACTCTGCTGGAATCTCCAGCGAGACGGTTGTAAGCAGATGGAACGGAAAGCATGTTGCTATCGTTGTGACAGTGATTGGAACGGCCGCAGCAATTGTATATCCGATGGATAATATAACAGATTTCCTGTATCTGATCGGTTCTGTATTTGCACCGATGATCGCTATTCAGATTGCTGATTTTTTCCTGTTAAAACAAGACAAGAGCAGTCGGGCAGTATATGTGCCGAATATGATCATCTGGGTGATTGGATTCGTTGTGTACAGAATTCTTATGAATGTAGATATGCCGGTGGGGAATACATTGCCGGATATGGTGATCACGATCGTCCTGTGTCTGATCGCCGGGAAATTAATACCTGAAAAAAATCAGAAAAAATAAGATTGATAATTCATAGACAAAATCTATCTTCCACACGTATTCAGCCAGAGGTATGACACTCAAAAACCGTGTTGTAATGATGCCTATGGGAAGTGATTTCGCCGGACATGATGGGGAACTGAGCGACGAACATATCAAATATTATGAGCTGCGTGCACGTGGCGGCACAGGGCTTATCATGGTTGAAAATGTCTGTGTAAAATATCCGGAAGGATCAAACGGAACGACATAGCTGCGTCTTGACAAAGACTGTTACATTCCACGCCTTTTTACATTAAAGGAAGCCTGTCACAACAGGGGGCGCTGATGGGGATTCAGATCAATCATACAGGGGCGTCTGCGATGAGTTCCAGAATCGGTATGCAGCCGGTATCTGCGTCACGTTTTCCGTCAAAAGCCGGTGGAGAGATTCCGCGCGGACTTTCGAAAGAGGAGATCGCAAGCATTGCAAAAGATTATGGAACCGCTGCAAAGAGAGCAGTCAATGCCGGATTTGATGTTGTAGAGATCCATGCCGGACACTCTTATCTGATCAGCCAATTCTTATCGCCTACTACAAATGACCGTACAGATGAATTTGGCGGATCTGCTGAGAACCGAGCCCGTTTCTGCCGTATGGTCATTGATGAAGTCCGTAAGGCTGTCGGACCTAGAGTTCCGATTTCTCTGCGCCTTAGTGTAGACGAACTTCCGAATCTGACAATCAAAACAGGAGTAGATGCAACGCTCGCAGAGATCAAAAAATACACCCCGGATCTTGTTGTAAATGCGACTGGTTCGGTACCGCTCCTTCCACCGATCGAAGGACTGCATGACAATCTTGGCAAGAAAGATGCCAGCGTTTATTCTATCAAAGATATGATCGCAGATGTTAAGAACTATCCGAAAGACATGACAGGCAAGAAGGTTGTTGTTGTCGGTGGTGGTGCGGTAGGACTTGATGTTGTTGAATTCTTTGCCCCACGCGGTGCAGAGACAACCATCATCGAAATGATGCCGGTTATCGGAAACGGACTGGATGCATCTTCTACATCAAGTATGAAAGAATGCATGGAAAAACATCATGTAAGACAGATGACGAATACAGCCCTGCAGAAAGTAAATGCACATTCCTTTCTCGTAAAATACGATGGAAAAGAAGAAGAACTTCCGTTTGACTACGGTTTCGTATGTCTCGGAATGAGAGCGAATGCCCCGATTTGGAATGATATTCAGGAAGCTTTTTATGAAAATAACTATCTCCGGTTCTACTTCTATGATATGATATAACTGATGAATGTAAGAAATAATATTTTAAAACAAAATATTTTAAAATAAAATAAAAAAACAATTTGGGGAAATACGTAATGAAAAGTTTGCTGATTCTCGGTGCAGGCGGATTCGGCCGGATGGTAGCGGAGACTGCGCAGGCACTGGGGTATGAAAAGGTTGTATTTTTGGATGATGCGGTGAAGGATGAAGCGGTCATCGGAATGTGCTGTGATTATGAGATCAGACATAAGGAGTATCCGGTGGCAGTAGCAGCATTTGGAAATAACAAGATGCGTCTGTACTGGACGGATAAATTGCTGGAAAAAGGGTATGAGGTACCGGCAATCGTGCATCCGTCTGCAGTTGTAAGTCCGAGTGCGGTGCTGGAACCGGGTTGCTTTGTGATGCAGAGAGCGGTGGTAAATACCAATACCCGGATCGGACGTGCGGTGCTGGTGAACAGCGGGGCAATCGTAGATCACAATTCAGTAGTATGTGCCGGAGCGCATGTCGGACTGGGGAGTGTTGTAAAGTCAGACTGTACGATCGAGAGCGGATGTAAAGTGGAGGCAGGAGAAGTGATTTTCTCAACCAGAAGGAAGATCGAGGGCGTGGACAGCCGGAGTCTGGAAGATGCCGTGTACGCATTTGGTTTCGGGCAGCAGTGCAGTTATGTGAAGCCGTTCGGAGAAGGCCACATCAATGAGACTTATGCAGTCTATATGCCGGGCGCAGATGGAAAGGATACGCCGCTCTATGTTTTGCAGCGCATCAATATTAATGTATTCAAGAACCCGGATCAGGTAATGGCGAATATATTCGGCGTTACGGAGTATCTGCGCAGTATGATCCGTGAGGAAGGCGGAGATCTGGACAGAGAGGCATTGTCTTATATTAAGACAAAATCAGGAGAGAGCTATTTTGAAGATGCGGACGGACAGCCATGGCGCTGCCTGCATTATGTACCGGATTCTGTGTGCTATCAGATGGTGGAGAGACCGGAACAGTTCTATCAGTCGGCACTCAGCTTTGGCCATTTTCTGAAGCAGCTGGGGGATTATCCGGCCGAGAGTCTCTATGAGACGATTCCGAAGTTTCACGATACGGTGAAGCGTTTCCGTGATTTCAAAGACGCACTGCGGAAAGATGTGAAGAACAGGGCAAGACTTTGCCGTGAAGAAATAGAGTTTGTACTGGCACGCGAGGATGACTGCGGTGTCCTTATGAAGCAGCTTGAGGAAGGAATACTTCCGCTCCGTGTTACGCACAACGATACCAAGCTGAATAACATTTTGTTTGATAAGAATACAGGAGAGGGACTGTGCATCATCGATCTGGACACGATCATGCCGGGACTTGCGGCAAATGACTTTGGTGATTCCATCCGGTTCGGGGCATCGACAGCGGAAGAAGATGAGAAGGATCTGAACAAGGTGCACTTTGATATAGAGCTTTACCGCATCTACGTGAAAGGGTATCTGGAGATGGCGAAGGATGTACTGACACCGGCGGAGAACGCCAGTCTTCCGTGGGGAGCGAGACTTATGACGCTGGAATGCGGTATGCGTTTTCTTGCTGACTTCCTCCAGGGCGATGTATATTTCAAAACAACTTATCCAGAACACAATCTTGTTCGGGCAAGAACACAGTTCAGGCTTGTAAAAGAGATGGAAGAACAGTTTGATCAGATGCAGGAAATCGTTGAGACGTTCTGAAAGTGATGGGCAAATTGTTGTAACTAAAATACAATTTAATTTCCAGTTTAAAGTTGACAGATAATAAAATACATTTTATTATAAATATAAGTTTGATATATAAAGATAACGAAGAGAGTTAAAACGGAAGGAGAATTCAACAGATGTTAAACGATAATTTTGTAACATTTGAAATTGGAAAAGCAAAGCATATCGCACTCGTTGCCCATGATGGTAAGAAAAAAGAACTGATCGAATGGTGCGACAAGAATAAGGAAATCTTAAAAGGTCATTTCTTATGCGGTACAGGTACAACCGCACGTCTGATCGCAGAGAAGACCGGGCTTCCGGTAAAGGGATATAACAGCGGCCCGCTCGGAGGAGATCAGCAGGTCGGAGCGAAGATCGTAGAAGGACAGATCGACTTTATGATCTTCCTGTGGGATCCGTTAGAGGCACAGCCGCACGATCCGGATGTAAGAGCATTATCCCGTATTGCCGTACTTTACGATATTCCTACAGCTAACAATCTTGCAACAGCAGATTTCATGCTGAAGTCTGAATTTATGAATTCTACATATGAAAGAAAGGTAGAGAACTTTAACAAGACCATTCAGGACAGAGTGGAGAAGATGAAATAGAAGCTAAAGAGCAGCTGCGCATTCCGCAAAAAAAGGAATCGCAGCTGTTTTTTTGCCTTTTATATATTTCTTTTATATTTCTGCAAAATAAGATTGACATACCGTATCATCTGTGTTATTCTAACACCGTAAACTTTAACGCTTTAAAGCGCAACGCTTTAAAGCGAATTAGCGAAAACAAGTAAAAAGAAATGAGGAAAGTAGAGGAGAAAAGTTATGGCGACGAAATTATTGATGCTGGTGATATTTTTTGCGATTATGGTATCGGTCGGCATCTATGCAAGAAAGCATGCGACAAGTGTAGACGGTTATGTATTGGGAGGAAGATCGGTAGGCCCATGGCTTACGGCATTTGCGTATGGAACGTCATATTTCTCCGCAGTTGTATTCGTAGGATATGCAGGACAGTTTGGATGGAAATATGGTCTCGCATCTACATGGATCGGTCTTGGGAATGCGATTATCGGAAGTTTGCTGGCATGGGTTGTACTCGGAAGACGTACCAAGGTTATGACACAGCATTTGAATTCTAAGACGATGCCGGATTTCTTTGGTGAGAGATACGAAAGCAAGGCACTTAAGATTACAGCTTCTGCAATCGTATTTATATTTCTGGTTCCGTATACGGCTTCTGTATATAACGGATTGTCAAGGTTATTCGGAATGGCATTTAATATTCCTTATAAATATTGTGTGATTGGAATGGCAGTGTTTACGGGAATTTATGTTATTCTTGGCGGATACATGGCTACGGCGATCAATGACTTCATTCAGGGGATTATCATGCTGGGTGGTATCGTGGCAGTTATCCTGGCGGTATTAAATGGTCAGGGCGGATTTATTCAGGCAATTAAGACAATGGCAGAGATTCCAAGTGATGTGCCGGTGACAATGGGACAGCCGGGCGCGTTTACTTCATTCTTTGGGCCGGATCCGTTAAATCTTCTGGGGGTTGTTATCTTAACTTCTCTTGGAACGTGGGGACTTCCACAGATGGTTGGTAAGTTCTATGCGATTAAAGATGAAAAATCAATTAATACAGGAACTGTGATCTCTACGTTGTTTGCGATCGTGATCTCCGGAGGATGTTACTTCCTCGGAGGATTTGGAAGATTGTTTGATGCATCGGAATTACATGATGAGGCGGGCAATATGATCTTCGACGGAATCATTCCACATATGTTATCAACACTTCCGGATATCCTGATCGGTATCGTAGTAGTGCTGGTATTATCGGCTTCCATGTCAACCCTGGCTTCGCTGGTACTGACATCCAGCTCGACATTGACTTTGGATTTCTTAAAAGACAATGTGATGAAAGATATGAGTGAGAAGAAACAGGTACGAACCATGCAGGTGATGGTAGTATTCTTCATTGTATTATCAGTAGTGATTGCAATGGATCCACCTACATTCATTGCACAGCTTATGGGAATTTCCTGGGGTGCACTGGCCGGAGCATTCCTTGCACCGTTTATGTATGGATTGTACTGGAAAGGTGTGACAAGAGCCGCGGTCTGGGCAAGTTTTGCGGCAGGTGTCGGAATTACGGTTTTGAACCTCTTCTTCCACTTTATTGCATCTCCGATTAATGCAGGAGCAATTGCGATGGTAGCAGGACTGATCGTAGTGCCGGTAGTGAGTGTACTTACACCAAAACTTAAGAAAGACAGGGTGGATGAGATATTTGCCTGCTATGATGAGAAGGTTACAATCACCAAGAAACGTTCTCTGGAACAGAATTAACCGAAATAATCTGAAAAATCAAACATATTAAAAAACATCAAGGGAAGTGATTAAATTTATCACTTCCCTTTTGCGTAGGGATATGTTAGGATATAAAAGTATTAAAAATGAACAACAAAATTGATGATTATTATTGCAAGATGATAAGATTTGAAATATCGGGTAAAAGGAGAGGCTTTTAATTATGAAGAATTATCAGAAATATGAGAAAAGTTATTTCATGCCGCCTGAGGTCACATATGACTGGGCAAAAAAAGATTCGGTAGAACAGCCGCCGAAATGGTGCAGTGTAGATTTAAGAGATGGTAACCAGGCATTGATCGAACCAATGAGTCTGGATGAAAAGCTGGAGTTCTTCCAGATGCTGGTTGATATCGGATTTAAGGAGATTGAGGTTGGATTCCCGGCTGCTTCCGAGACAGAGTATCAGTTCATGAGAACTTTGATTGAGAAAGATATGATTCCGGATGATGTAACCGTTCAGGTCCTGACACAGGCAAGAGAACACATCATCAAGAGAACATTTGAAGCTGTAAAAGGAGCACCTCACGCAGTGATCCATTTATACAATTCTACCTCTGTTGCACAGAGAGAGCAGGTGTTCAGAAAAGATAAAGAACAGGTAAAACAACTTGCGATCGACGGGGCAAAATTACTTCTGAAGCTGGCTAATGAGACAGATGGTAACTTCACATTTGAATACAGTCCGGAAAGTTTCCACGGAACAGAAGTGGACTATGCCGTAGAAGTTTGTAACGCTGTTCTGGATGTATGGCAGCCAACAGCTGATAATAAAGCAATCATCAATATTCCTACAACTGTAGAAAACGCAATGCCTCATACATTTGCATGCCAGTTAGAGTATGTACATAAGCATTTGAAACACAGAGAGAATGTGGTACTTTCACTTCATCCACATAATGACAGAGGATGCGGAGTGGCAACTGCAGAACTGGGTATTCTTGCAGGAGCTGATCGTATCGAGGGTACATTGTTTGGAAACGGAGAACGTACCGGTAACGTTGATATCATCACACTTGGAATGAATATGTATTCCCAGGGTGTAGATCCGGGACTGGATTTCTCTAATATGAGAAAGATCCGCGAGACATATGAGCGTCTGACCAGAATGCAGGTATATGACCGTCAGCCATATTCCGGAGACCTGGTATTTACTGCATTTTCCGGATCACATCAGGATGCGATTGCCAAGGGTATGGCATGGAGAGATGAGAAGAAATGTGATAAATGGACAGTTCCGTATCTGCCGATCGATCCAAAAGATGTCGGAAGAGAGTATGATTCGGACGTTATCCGTATCAACAGTCAGTCTGGTAAGGGCGGCGTAAACTACATCTTAATGCACAGCCACGGAATCAATCTTCCAAAGGCAATGCGTGAAGAAGTAGGATATATGGTAAAAGATGTATCGGATAAAGCACATAAAGAGCTGACACCAGACTGGGTATACCAGATCTTCTCTGATCACTATATTAATACCAAATCCATCTTCCATATTGATGAGTGCCATTTTAAACAGGTAGACGGAATTACCGCAGAAGTGACGATCAATCATGCAGGAGAGAGTAAAGTGATCACTTCGAACGGAAATGGACGTCTGGACGCAGTAAGTAATGCAATTAAGCAGTATTTCAATATCAGCTATGAATTATCCTTCTACGAAGAACATTCGCTTACAAAGGGATCTTCTTCTAAGGCTGTTGCTTATGTGGGAATTATCTGCAACGGAAAGACATTCTGGGGTGTAGGAATCGATCCGGATATTATCAGAGCTTCCATTGAAGCCTTGATCGTTGCGGTAAATAAGATTGAAGAACTCGGGAGTGCTGATGCATGTACGGATGCAAGAATGATCGAGATCATGAATTATGTACAGGCAAATTATATTGACATTACATTAGATGACCTGGCAGAAAAATTCTTCCTGTCCAAACCTTATCTGTCAAAATACATTAAGGAAAAATCCGGAATGACATTTGGGGATCTGGTGAAGAAAATCCGCATGAAGAAAGCGAAAGCACTGCTCAAAAGCAGTAATATGACAGTCGAGAACATTGCAATGTCAGTCGGATATCAGAATGTTGAGCATTTCAACAGACTGTTCAAGAAAGCTTATGATATGACTCCGATGCAGTTTAGAAATCAGAAATAAAATAAGTAGTGAAAAGTTGCGAGGGATGTGCCGGAAGGTGCATCCCTTTTAAAAGTGCGTAAACGGAAAAATAAAAATATACATATAAAAAGATAGGAATCGAGATGGATTTCATGTATAATAAATAATAGACTTTACAGAAAACATGATTGGGAGGAAGAGATAGAAATGTTAAAGTACATATTGATGATCCTTGGCGGTGTGATTTTTATCGCAGGATACTACTTCATGCAGCAGAATGAAGGCAGAGGTAAGACGATGATGTTCTATTCATTGTTTGCTTATGCCGGATTGACACTGGTGATTCTTTCCGGAGCAAGAGTTCTGGATCCGTTCTTTGAAAGTATCGGGGATAACGGTGAGATGGTTCAGCTTGCAGTAGAAGTTGCCTGCTTTGTAATTGGTGCGGAATTACTTCTGAAGCCTGCATTTGAAGACCAGAAAGAGATCGGAACAAAGAAGAATATTACACCACGTGGATCCGGAGATTCGTTCAGCGCCAAGGCGAATAAGAAAGAAAACACTAAAAAGAAGACAAAGAATAATAATCAGATCAAAAGAAGTTACAGTACGGGGAATAAAAAGTATCGTAAAAAATAAAAGAAATATATAACGTGTAAGGGGAAATCTGTGGGAGCAGATTTCCTTTTTTGTTGTCGTGTGTTCATAATTCATGTAGACAACATAAAAAGGAAACCTCGTTACCATTGGCATGTGAGTTATGTAGATAATAAAAAAAGAAGACCTGCATAAGCAAGTCTTCTTTTTATGTACGGTATTTAATTCACGAATTATTTACCTTCAACCATCTTGTCGAACTTCTTAGTAAATGCTAACATGATAACTCCGCAGGCAACGATGATGATTGTAACAACACCATATGCTTTGACGAAGTCGAAGTTTCCGAGCCAGTTATAAAGTGGTCCGTAAGCTTTACCAGAGAAGAAGATGATCAGTGGCCATACACCAAGCATTGTTCCAAGAAGTTTCTTTGGAGCATATTTGCTGATGAAAGCATTTCCAAGTGGTGAGAAGATAACCTCTCCAAGTGACATACATACAGATGCCAGGATGATTACCCAGATACCAACTGGATCTTTTGTTCCCTGTCCTGAAAGTGCAGCGGCAAGAACCATAGATCCTGTACAAAGACCAAGGATGATAATTCCGATAGCAGTCTTTGTGAACATTCCCCAGTCACCCTGTGGACGCTGTCTCATCTTAGCCCAGATACCTGCGAAGATAGGGCAAAGAATGATACAAAGAAGTCCGTTCATTGAGTCGAACCAGGCAGTAGGCATCTCGAAGGAACCGATGTTCCAGTTAGCCCATCCAGATCCTCCCTGAGATACTGGACCGAATTCATAGTAAACAGGCATGTAAGCCATGTACCAGATCAGCCAGAAGATACCAGAGAATACGGTTACGATCAGGATTGCGATAACACGGTTTTTCTCAAGCTTCGTAAGTGGTGCATTGTCCTTTTCTTTGTCTGCTTTTTCAACATTCTCAGAACGGTTATCAACAAGGAATGGTTTCTTTCCGGCATCGCCGAAAGATTTCATTCCAACGAACCACCATACACAGTCGATAAACAGGAAGATTCCGCAAACAAGGAACATTGTACGGTATCCAGCGTTTGTACCAATCAGTGAAAGGAATGTAGTACCACAGAATGATCCGATGTTAACGAACATGTACTGTAAATTGAATACAGTATCAAGTTCATCCTGGTCAGCTAATGGGAAGAGACGTCCGTTGATACCGGATACGTTTCCTTTGAAGAAACCAGTACCGATAGAAACGAGGATAATCATTGCCCACATCATTGCGATACCATTGGCTTCTGTTGCTCTCCAAGCACACAGATAACCAAGACCCATAAGGATCTCACCAACAGGAACAAGGATACGCGGACTAATCCAACGGTCAGCGATATATCCACCGATGATAGGTGTGATATAAGTAAATGCTACCAGGTTAGAACTCATTGCAGCACCAACGGATTTGTCAAGTCCAAGACCACCGTGAGCTGCTGTGGCTACGATAAAGATCGAAAGCCCCCATTTAGCTGCATAGTATGCAAGTCTTTCAAAAGAGAAAGTCAGACAGCACACATAGAAACCAAATGGTAATTTTTTCTTAGTGTTCTCCATGAGATTCACCCTCCAATATGAAATTTTTCTTTGGTTTTAACGATACGAGGAAAATCCCCTCTTATGATTAAAACTCTCAACGCAGTTAATCTTATCACAAACTAGACCAAAGTACAACCAATTGTTTAAGAAAAAGTTAAGGCTTTTCTTATTTTTTTAGAAATTCATATGTGGAAATGTAATAAATTGGTAGAACAAATGGAAAGTAAAAGAGTAAAAGTAACTAAATGATAATAGAAATCAAAAATAAATCTTACGATATATAGAAAAGTTTATGGATAATTTATAAACAATTATAACGGATTTTCTTGAATAATCAACTATATAAGGATATAATAGGATTCAGATTTTGTAAAGGGGAAAACAATATGGCGAATTATTACCGTGTGGCATATAAAGAGTCACAGAATACGTTGAAGCAGATATGTGAACTTTTCCGTGTGGACAGCAGCGATATTACGATTAAGTTTGTAGTAACAGTGATGGGACCGTTGGTGTTCTATTATATGTGGAAATATGGAAGTCATGGCGGGAACACACCGGGCGGGATGACATTTTTCATTATTAAGTTTATTGCCGGATGGGCACTGGCGTTCGTTGTTGCGATACTGGTGAACAGAACGATCTGGAGAAAGGTACTGGCAACAACGGCAGTCGGAGATGCGAAAGATCAGTTTGACAGACGATGCAAGCTGAATGGGGGACCGGTCAGTTCTGAGATTCATTTCTTGGATGATCATTTTGACAGTGTAACTGCGAAGAAGACAAGATCATTCTCATATGAGGATGTAACCAAGATTCTGGAGACGAAAGAAGCGTTTGGTGTAGTTGTAAAGGCAGATCCGGAGACAATGGGTTCGGCAAGAGCGATGATCGGATTTCCGAAGACGGCGCTGGAAGGAAATAATACAGACGAGCTGGCGGAGTTCCTTCTGACGAGATGCAAGAATATGAAACGGAAGAAAGTAAAGAAGTTTTAAAGCGGATTTTTGAACATAGAACAGAAATAAAACAGACAAAAAGGTCATGTGTGTACATAGATGTACGGATATACACATGGCCTTTTCAATCGCCAGGCGTTCGGAAGAAGCTGCCAGTGGCAGGTTCTGCAGATACTGAAATACAGTATATTATTTCAGAAAAATGCATATTTAAAAGTTAACCATAGATGCCAAAAAGGTTGACTTTTGACACGGAAATGTAAGATTTTAATGCCATTTTAATAGGAAGAAACGACTCGTCAAGTATTTAACAAAAAACAATATAAAGGTATTGCACTAAAGTGTCAAAAACAGTATAATATAATTGGAAAAAATTTGGTTTTACTTTTGATACAAGAATCAGGAAAAACCCAATTTAAAATAATGAAAATGGAGGGCTAGACTATGGGCAACATGGCAGCAGACAATGCAGCAGGTAAGAGAATCAACAGTTTACTTGATGCAGGCAGTTTTGTTGAGATCGGTGGAGCTGTAACAGCAAGAACAACTGATTTTAACATGCAGGAAAAAGAAACTCCAGCAGACGGTGTTATCACCGGATATGGAGTGATCGATGGAAATCTGGTATACGTATACAGCCAGGACGCTACTGTTTTAAATGGTGCGATCGGTGAGATGCATGCAAAGAAGATTTCTAATATCTACGATATGGCAATGAAGATGGGAGCACCGGTCATCGGATTGGTTGACTGCGCCGGATTCAGACTGCAGGAAGCTACAGATGCTTTAGAGGCATTTGGAAAACTTTATCAGAAACAGTCAATGGCTTCCGGAGTGATCCCTCAGATCACAGCAATCTTCGGAACATGTGGCGGTGGACTTTCTATCGTACCTGCTCTGACAGATTTCACATTCATGGAGACAAAGAATGGTAAATTATTTACCAATACTCCAAATGCAATTCCGGGAAATGACATTTCTAAATGTGATACATCTTCCGCAAAATTCCAGAGTGAGACAACCGGTCTTGTAGACGGAATCGGATCTGAAGAAGAGATTCTTGCAGATATCCGTTCTCTCGTATGCATGTTACCAAGCAACAACGAAGAGGATTCTTCTTATGAAGAATGTAACGATGATCTGAACCGTGTATGTGCAGACCTTGCTAATGCAAAAGAAGACACAGCGATCGCTCTTACAATGATCTCTGATGACAACATCTTCTGCGAAGTGAAGAAAGCATATGCAAAAGATATGGTGGCAGGATTCATCAAACTGAATGGTATGACTGTAGGTGCAGTTGCAAACCGTTCAAAAGTATATAACGAAGAAGCTGAAGTAGAGGCTGAATTTGACGGCTCTCTTTCTGCTGACGGAGCTGAAAAGGCTGCAGAATTCGTACAGTTCTGTGATGCATTCAACATCCCTGTACTGACACTTACAAATGTAAGCGGATTTACAGCAAGCGAATACGATGAGAAACGTATTGCAAAATCAGCAGCAAAACTTACTTATGCATTTGCAGATGCAACAGTACCGAAGGTAAATGTTGTGATCGGTAAAGCATTCGGAAGTGCTTATGTGACAATGAACAGCAAAGCAGTCGGAGCAGATATGGTATATGCATGGCCGGAAGCAGAGATTGGAATGATGGACGCAAACCAGGCAGCCAAGATCATGTATGCAGACGCTGATGCAGCAACAATCAGAGAAAAAGCAGCAGAATATAAGAATCTGCAGTCAAGCCCATTATCAGCAGCGAAAAGAGGATATGTGGATACAATCATCGAAGCAGCAGATACAAGAAAATATGTGATCGGCGCATTCGAGATGTTATTCACAAAAAGAGAGGATCGTCCGGTAAAGAAACACGGTACGGTTTAGAGAGGTGAGGCAAAGTGAAGAAAAAATTAAGCGTATTACTTTGTGTGCTTGTCGCAATGCTCTGCTTTACCGCTTGCGGAAGTAAGAAAGAAAATCTTCAGTATGATAAATCAACCATCACACAGGCAACGGATTTTCTGATCGAGTATTGCAACAGTGCAGATGCAGATACTATCGAACAGTGGAACAAGATGACAGATTTCCAGATCGAGTCTCAGTTGAATCAGGCAGGAGTTCCATTTACGCAGGATAGTTTCCTTGCAGCTCTGGATGCATGGCAGCAGGGAACAAAAGAGTGTGGAGAATATGTAAGTCATGGTGATTACAAATTCGAGCCATCTTCTGATGAACTGAAAGTAACGACCAGTGCAAAATTCAAAGACCGTGATGCAGACATTACATTTGTTTTTGATGAGAACCTTTATCTGGACAGTACAACGATCGATGCACATTACAGCATCGGCGAGATCATGGAAAAAGCAGGACTGAATACAATCCTTGGTATGGGAACTGTATTCGTAATCCTGATCTTTATCTCTATTCTGATCTCTCTGTTCAAATATATCCCTGCTCTTGAAGCAAAATTCAAGAACAAAGGAAAAGCAGAAAGCACACAGGAAGCGGCACCGGCTCCGGCAGCAGTTGCAGCACCTGTAGTAGAAGAAGCATCTAACGATGATAAACTGGCAGCAGTTATTTCCGCAGCGATCGCAGCTTATGAAGCAGAAGCTGGTGGAAGCACAGACGGCTTCGTAGTAAGAAGCATCAAGCGTCGTCCATCAAATAAGTGGCACGCATAATTAATTAGGAGGATGAATTCAATGAAAAATTATACAATCACAGTGAATGGCAATGTATATGATGTAACAGTAGAAGAAAACGGAGCAGGTGCAGCACCAGTTGCAAGACCTGCAGCAGCACCGAAGGCAGCTCCTGCGGCAGCACCAGCAGCACCAAAGGCAGCACCTGCAGGTGGAGCAGGATCCATCGAAGTAAAAGCCGGAGCAGCCGGAAAAGTATTCAAGATCGAAGCAAATGTAGGTCAGGCTGTAAAGAAAGGTGATGCAGTTATCATCATCGAGGCTATGAAGATGGAGATTCCAGTTGTAGCACCGGAAGACGGAACCGTTGCAAGCATTGATGTAGCAGTAGGCGATGCAATTGATTCAGGCGCTGTTCTTGCTACATTGAACTAACATCATTTATATGGTGTTTATCTAACACGACTGGAGGTTAAAAAATGGAATATATAACGACAACATTAGGAAACCTCGTGCATCAGACGGCGTTTTTCAGTCTTACATGGGGCAATGTAGTCATGATCGCGGTTGCATGTGTTTTCCTTTATCTTGCAATCAGACACGGATTCGAGCCTCTGCTTCTTGTTCCAATCGCATTCGGTATGTTACTGGTTAACATTTATCCGGACATCATGCTTCATGCAGAAGATGCGGCAAATGGAACAGGCGGACTGCTTTACTACTTCTATAAACTGGATGAGTGGTCAATCCTCCCTTCCCTGATCTTCATGGGTGTAGGAGCGATGACAGACTTCGGACCACTGATCGCTAACCCTAAGAGCTTCCTTCTTGGTGCCTCTGCTCAGTTTGGTATCTTTGCAGCATACCTTGGAGCGATGGCTATGGGATTCTCTGACAAAGCGGCAGCAGCGATCTCAATCATTGGTGGAGCTGATGGACCTACCTCTATCTTCCTTGCAGGTAAGTTACAGCAGACAGCTTTACTTGGACCAATCGCAGTAGCAGCATATTCTTATATGTCACTGGTACCGATTATCCAGCCACCAATCATGAAGCTTCTGACAACAGAAAAAGAACGTAAGATTAAGATGGAACAGTTAAGACCTGTTTCCAGGCTTGAGAAGATCTTATTCCCAATCATCGTTACGATCGTTGTGTGTGTAATTCTTCCTACAACAGCACCACTGGTTGGTATGTTAATGCTTGGTAACCTGTTCCGTGAGTCTGGAGTTGTAAGACAGTTAACAGAGACAGCTTCCAATGCAATGATGTACATCGTAGTTATCCTGCTTGGAACATCCGTAGGAGCAACAACAAGTGCTGAGGCATTCCTTAATATGGATACAATTAAGATCGTAGTTCTCGGTCTGATCGCATTCGCATTTGGTACAGCCGCAGGTGTACTGTTCGGTAAACTGATGTGTGTTGCAACACATGGTAAGGTTAATCCACTGATTGGTTCTGCCGGTGTATCTGCAGTTCCAATGGCAGCCAGAGTATCACAGAAGGTCGGAGCTGAGGCAGACCCGACAAACTTCCTTCTGATGCATGCTATGGGACCAAACGTTGCGGGTGTTATCGGTACAGCCGTAGCTGCCGGAACATTTATGGCAATCTTTGGCGTAGGAATTTAAGCGATATATAATTAGGAGGAAAGAAAATGGCAGATATAGTAAAAAAACCTGTAGAGATTACAGAAACGATCCTGCGTGATGCGCATCAGTCTCTGATCGCAACCCGTATGACAACAGAGCAGATGCTCCCGATCGTTGATAAAATGGACAAGGTTGGGTATCATTCCGTAGAGTGCTGGGGTGGAGCTACATTCGATGCATCTCTTCGTTTCTTAAAAGAAGATCCATGGGAAAGACTTCGTAAATTCCGTGATGGATTCAAAAATACAAAACTTCAGATGTTATTCCGTGGACAGAACATCTTAGGATATCGTCCATACGCAGATGATGTGGTAGAATATTTCGTACAGAAATCTGCTGCCAACGGAATCGACATCATCCGTATCTTTGACTGCTTAAATGATCTTCGTAACCTGAAGACAGCAGTTAAGGCTGCAAACAAAGAAAAAGTAGAAGCTCAGATCGCATTATCTTACACTTTAGGTGATGCTTATACACTAGATTACTGGGTAGACATTGCCAAGAAGATTGAAGAGATGGGTGCAAACTCTATCTGTATCAAAGATATGGCTGGTCTTCTGACACCGTATAAGGCAACAGAGCTGATCGGAGCAATGAAAGAAGCTGTAGATCTTCCAATCCAGCTTCATACACACTACACATCAGGTGTTGCTTCTATGACTTACATGAAAGCAGTAGAGGCCGGTGTAGATGTCATTGATACAGCAATCTCACCATTCGCACTTGGAACATCTCAGCCTGCAACAGAAGTTATGGTTGAGACATTCAAGGGAACACCTTATGATACAGGATTAGACCAGAAACTTCTGGCAGAGATCGCTGACTATTTCCGTCCAATCCGTGACGAAGCTCTTGACAGCGGACTCTTAAATCCAAAGAACCTTGGTGTTAACATCAAGACTCTTCTGTATCAGGTACCAGGCGGAATGCTTTCTAACCTGACATCACAGTTAAAAGAGCAGGGTGCTGAAGACAAGTTCTACGATGTACTTGAGGAAGTGCCAAGAGTACGTAAAGACCTTGGAGAACCACCACTTGTAACACCTTCATCACAGATCGTTGGTACACAGGCTGTATTTAACGTACTGATGGGAGAACGTTACAAAGTTGCTACAAAAGAGACAAAAGACCTCTTAAGTGGAAAATACGGACAGACAGTAAAACCGATGAATCCAGACGTAATCAAGAAAGTACTTGGAGACGATCCTGAGATCATCACATGCCGTCCTGCAGACCTGATTCCGGACGAATTAGATACACTCCGCAAAGAATGCGAACAGTGGATCCAGCAGGATGAAGATGTACTGTCTTACGCACTGTTCCCACAGGTTGCTGTAGACTTCTTCAAGTATAGAGAAGCACAGCAGACAAAGGTGGATGCGACAGTAGCGGATACGGAAAACGGTAGTTATCCTGTATAGGTTTTCGGGGACGTCAAGTGTAGAAGTTCCTGATTCAATGCGACTTCGGGGGCTTGCAAGGCGTAAGCGAAAAAAGACGATAAGATAAGAACCGAATACATTCGGACGGAAAATCCTGATGATTTTCCGCCTCAGGTATTCTTTTGGGATGTGCTTGTAGCACATCCCAAATCTTATTTTATCGTCTTTTTTTCACCAACTCCTTGCAAAGCACCCTGCGAATGCATGAAACCAGGAACTTCTACACTTGGCTGTTCGCGAAAATATACGGAGGATAGCGGGGAGTATGGCTTCTTAGAAAGTAGTGGAAAAAGCGAGCTGAAAAACGTTTTCCGGCGGAGCCCCAATAGCTTGGTGGTAACAGTAAATTCACTTTCGGTTGTCGGAGTGTATGGCTGAGGGAGATGTGGAGGTTTGGGTGGATGGGCATCCGTTGGCGGGAATAGAAGATGTTAAAAGAAAGTTTGGGTAAAATCAGGATTTGCTCTGTGCTACAGGCACAGAGCGAAAGAATACCTGAGGTGAGAAATCATCAGATTTCTCGCCGAATGTATTCGGTGCCTGATTTTACCCAAGCTTTCTTTGTTACATCTTCTTCCCGTCCATAAGCGCCCATCCACCCAAACCTCCACATCTCCCGTCCCCACACACCCGACATCCGATTGACTATTCCCCCACAAAGCTATATAATAAAACCATTGTTTGAAAAAGAGGTACATCGCATGAGCGCAAAGAATGAACTGCTGAAGATGATCGATGAAAGATATCACAAATTCAGCAAAGGACAGAAAAAACTGGCGGATTTTATCCGTGAGGATTATGATAAGGCAGCTTTTTTGACAGCTGCGAAGATGGGAGGAGAGGTCGGTGTCAGTGAATCGACGGTGGTGAGATTTGCGACGGCCCTTGGATATGACGGATATCCGGAATTTCAGAAAGCTCTGGGAGAACTGGTGAGGATGAAGCTGAATTCCATCCAGCGTATGGAAGTGACGTATGGACGGATCAGCCAGGGGGAGATTCTGACATCGGTTCTGCATTCGGATATTGAGAAGATCAAGCTTACGATGGAAGCAATTGATCATGAAGCATTTGAGATGGCGGTAGATACGATCCTGAAAGCAAAGAGGATCTATGTGATCGGGATACGAAGCTGTTCGCCACTTGCAAGTTTCTTGAGTTTTTATCTGAATCTGATCTGTGAGAATGTGACAGCGGTTAATACGAACAGTTCTAGTGAGATTTTTGAACAACTGATTCGTGTCAGCGAGGATGATGTGGTGATCGGGATCAGCTTTCCTAGATATTCGATGCGTACTTTGAAAGCACTGGAATTTGCAAGTAATAGAAAAGCAACAGTGATCACGTTGACGGACAGTGTACATTCTCCGATGACACTGTATTCTTCCTGCAATCTGATCGCAAGAAGTGATATGGCGTCAATCGTAGATTCGCTGGTAGCACCATTGAGTGTGATCAATGCGCTGGTGGTAGCTCTTTGTATGAAGAAACAGAAAGAGGTTATCACAACACTTGAGACATTGGAGCAGATCTGGGATGAGTATCAGGTGTATAGCAAAGATGAATTGAATATGGTGGACGACAGAGTCGAACTTTCCAGAAATGAGAAAGAGTAGAACCGGCAGAAAAGAATATGAAGAAAAAGACAAATAGAAAAGGACAAATAGAAGATGAGTAAAGTAGTTGTCATCGGAGGCGGTGCGGCAGGAATGTTTGCCTCTATTGCAGCGGCCGGGTGTGGACATCAGGTCGTGGTATATGAAAAGAATGAAAAGCTTGGAAAGAAACTTTATATCACGGGAAAAGGCAGATGCAATATTACCAATGCCTGTGATATGGAAGGCCTGTTCGATGCGGTCAGAACAAATGCAAAGTTTTTATACAGTAGTTTTTATGGATACACGAATCAGCAGGTGATTGATTTCTTTGAACGAATCGGTGTGCCGACAAAGATTGAGCGCGGCGACCGTGTGTTCCCGGTGTCGGATCATTCTTCGGACGTGATCCGCGGGCTGGAGCGGGAGATGGACCGCCTGGGTGTGAAAGTACATCTGCGGACAGCTGTGAAAAAGGTTGTCGCAAAAGACGGACATTTTGAAAAAATCATACTTGGAGATCAGAGACAGATTCATGCGGATGCCTGTATCGTTGCAACAGGAGGGTTGTCTTATCAGTCAACAGGATCAACCGGAGATGGATTCCGGTTTGCAGAAAGTCTAGGACATACGGTGACGGATTGTATGCCTGCGCTTGTGCCGATGGAATGTAAAGAAGAGTGGGTGCCTGAATTGCAGGGACTTTCACTTCGAAATGTTAATGTAACGATTCTTGACGGCAAGAAAAAGCTGTATGATGATTTTGGAGAAATGTTATTCACGCATTACGGTGTGAGTGGACCGCTGATCCTAAGTGCCAGCAGTTATGTGGGGAAGAAATTGAAGGCAAAAGAACTGACACTTAAGATTGATCTGAAACCAGCTCTTTCGGAAGAACAGCTTGATCACAGAGTGCTCCGGGAATTTGAAGAGAATCAGAACCGACAGTTTAAGAACGCGGTGCACAAGCTGTTCCCGTCGAAACTGATCCCGGTTATGATTGAACTGAGCGGGATTGATCCCGAGAAGAAGGTCAATGTGATCACGAAAGAAGAACGTCTTGGATTTGTAAGACTGATCAAGGGCCTGACGTGTACATTGACAGATTTAAGAGATTATAACGAGGCAATCATAACTAAAGGTGGAATTAAAATCAAAGAAGTTGATCCTGGAACGATGGAATCCAAACTGGTGAAGGGATTACATTTTGCAGGAGAGGTACTGGATCTGGATGCGGTAACAGGTGGATTCAACCTTCAGATCGCGTGGTCTACGGCATATGCGGCCGGAACGGGGATCCAGATATAGAGTGATAAAAATAGAAATAAGGAGAACGTATCATGGGATATAACGTAGCAATAGATGGACCGGCAGGAGCCGGAAAAAGCACGATCGCAAAACTTGTAGCAAAAGAAAAGGGATACATTTATGTAGACACAGGGGCAATGTACAGAGGCCTTGCAATTCATTTCCTGAATAAGGGCATTGAACCGGGAGAGACGGATAAAGTGATCGAAGCATGTAAAGATGCAGAAGTAACAATCGCCTATGAAGATGGTGTGCAGCATGTATACCTGAATGGTAATGATATTTCATCACGTCTGAGAAATGAAGAAGTGGGGAACATGGCATCTGTAACATCTGCAATTCCGGAAGTGCGTAAGAAGTTACTGGAACTGCAGCAGAACCTGGCGAAGACACAGGATGTAATTATGGACGGAAGAGATATCGGTACATGTGTCCTGCCGGGCGCAGACGTAAAGATCTATCTGACCGCCAGTGTAGAGACCAGGGCGAAGAGACGGTATGACGAACTTAAGGAAAAAGGCGAGGACTGCAATCTGGAAGAAATCGCACACGACATCGAAGAACGTGATCACAGAGATATGACCCGTGAGATCGCACCGTTAAAGCAGGCAGAGGATGCAGTGCTGGTAGACAGCTCACACATGACGATCGAAGAAGTGGTAAAAGCAATCGTAGATTTGTGCAAATAGACAATCCGGCACAAAGCGGCAGACGAAGATAATGGTAATATATTTGAAAAAGAGCTGTGGTACAGAAAGGAATTACACTATATGAATGTTGAACTGGCAAAAACAGCAGGATTTTGCTTTGGAGTAAAGCGTGCAGTAGATACAGTGTATAAACAGATAGAAAAACATCAAAGTGAAAAGATATTCACTTATGGACCGATCATCCATAATGAAGAAGTGATCAAAGATCTGAGAAGCCATGGAGTAGAAGTCCTGAATGATGAAGAAGAATTGAAAACAGTGGATGCGGATGTGGTTGTGATCCGGTCTCATGGTGTAGCAAAATACATTTATGATATCATGGATGAACGCGGGATTACATGTGTAGATGCGACTTGTCCTTTTGTGAAGAAAATTCATAAGATTGTTGCAGAAGAAAGTGCCAAAGGATCGTACATTGTGATCATCGGAAATGGCGAACATCCGGAGGTAGAAGGTATCCGCGGATGGGCAGGAGAACAGGTGACTGTGATACAGACTCCGGAAGATGCAGAAAGATTTGAATTGCCTGAAAAAGAACAGAAAGTATGTATCGTGGCCCAGACGACATTTAACTACAATAAATTCAAAGAATTAGTTGAAATTATTTCAAAAAAGAGGTATGATATAGTTGTTTTAAATACGATTTGCAATGCGACGAAAGAAAGGCAGACTGAGGCTCGTCAAATTGCAGCGAGAGTAGATGCTATGGTTGTGATAGGTGATAAGCGTAGTTCGAATACTCAGAAGCTATTTGAAATCTGCAAAGAGGAATGTTTGAATACGTACTATATACAGACACTTGACGATTTGGATATTAATCAATTAAGGTCCGTGGAATCAGTAGGTATTACAGCAGGGGCATCCACGCCCAATAAAATAATTGAGGAGGTTCAAAATAATGTCAGAATTAACTTTTGAACAAATGTTGGAAGAGTCTTTTAAGACAATAAGAAATGGAGAGGTTGTAGATGGTACAGTCATCGACGTTAAACCTGATGAAATCATCTTGAATATAGGCTACAAAGCAGACGGTATCATTACAAGAAATGAGTATACTAACGAAGCAAACGTTGATCTTACAACAGTTGTATCCGTTGGTGATAAGATGAGCGCAAAAGTCCTGAAAGTAAATGACGGAGAAGGACAGGTTCTGCTGACATATAAGAGACTTGCAGCAGAAAAAGGCAATGAAAGATTAAAAGAAGCATTCGAGAATCATGAAGTATTAAAAGCTCCTGTAACTCAGATTCTTGGCGGCGGATTAAGCGTAGTAGTTGATGAAGCAAGAGTATTCATTCCTGCAAGCCTTGTTTCTGACACATATGAAAAAGACCTGAGCAAATATCAGGGACAGGAAATTGAATTCGTAATCAGCGAGTTTAATCCTAGAAGAAATCGTGTGATCGGTGACAGAAGACAGCTTCTTGTTGCTGAACGTGCTGAAAAACAGAAAGAACTGTTTGCTAAGATTAACGTAGGTGACAGAATGGAAGGAACTGTAAAGAACGTTACAGATTTCGGAGCATTCATCGACCTTGGCGGAGTAGACGGACTTCTTCATATCTCTGAGATGTCTTGGGGACGTGTTGAGAATCCTAAGAAGGTCTTCCAGGTTGGAGATAAAGTAGAAGTGATGATCAAAGATATCCACGATACAAAGATCGCACTCAGCCTGAAATTCCCAGAGACAAATCCATGGGCTAATGCAGCAGAGGATTATGCAGTCGGAACAGTAATTACAGGTAAGGTTGCAAGAATGACAGACTTCGGAGCATTTGTTGAACTGGCTCCAGGAGTAGATGCATTACTTCATGTTTCTCAGATTTCAAGAGCACATGTTGATAAACCGTCTGATGTACTTTCAGTTGGACAGGAAATCACAGCTAAGATCGTTGATCTGAATGAAGCTGAGAAGAAGATCAGCCTGAGCATGAAAGCTTTAGAACAGCCGGAAGAAGCTGCAGAAGAGACAGACGCTGAGTAATATCAAATCAGATATACAGACAGGAAAGGATAGAGGAAAGCCTCTATCCTTTCTATGCCTGAGGATAGAAGGGAACCTGCCATTGGCAGGTTTTCTGTGCGTATGTGCATTTGTTAAAAATGCAACAAGATGTTCATGAAAATATACAATGAAATTAGTCACTTTCTATAGAAATTTGTCTATATTTCCTGTATATTATATAAAGAGTAAATAGGAAGGAAGGAAAAAAGGATGGCATTGTTAACATTTAAGGGTGGTATTCATCCGGATGACGGCAAGAGCCTGGCTAAAGATAAGGCAATTGTCGATGTAAAACCTAAGGGCGATCTGGTGTACCCTGTATCACAGCATATCGGTGCTCCGGCAAATCCTGTGGTAGCCGTTGGCGATCATGTTTTAAAAGGTCAGATGATAGCAGAAGCAGGAGGATTCGTATCTGCTCCGATTTATGCATCTGTATCTGGAACTGTAAAAGCAATCGCACCACATCTGAATCCGACAGGAGGAAGAGTGAACAGTATCGTGATCGAAAATGATGGCGAATACAAAGAAGTGGAATATCCAGCTGTAACTCCGTTAGAAGACATGAGCAAAGAAGATATCCTGAATGCGATTGGAACAGCGGGAGTAGTAGGTATGGGTGGTGCCGGTTTCCCTACGAAAGTAAAACTTTCACCAAAGGAACCGGAAAAGATTGATTACATCATTGCAAACTGTGCGGAATGTGAGCCATATATCACAGCTGACTACAGAACAATGATCGAGACTCCGGAAAAGCTGGTTGGAGGAATGAAGATTATCCTCCGTCTGTTCGACAACGCGAAAGGAATCTTTGGTGTAGAGGACAACAAACCAGACTGTATCGAAAAATTAAGAGAACTGACAAAAGATGAACCTCGTATGGAAGTTCTGGCACTGAAGACCAAGTATCCTCAAGGTGGTGAGCGTCAGCTTATTTACGCTACAACAGGGCGCGCAATTAATTCCGCAATGCTTCCGGCAGACGCAGGATGTGTTGTAGATAATGTGGCAACAATGGTAAGCGTATACCAGGCTGTTGTAGAAGGAAAGCCTTCAATGGAACGTGTTGTAACAGTAAGTGGGGACGCTGTTGCAGAGCCAGGCAATTTCAGAGTACCATTTGGCATCAATCAGCAGGAGCTTGTAGAGGCAGCAGGAGGATTTAAAACAGAGCCTGAGAAACTGATCTCCGGCGGACCGATGATGGGATTCTCTATGTTCTCATTAGATGTACCTGTAACAAAGACTTCTTCATCTATTCTTGGATTTACCAAAGATGAAGTGGCTAAGATGGAACCATCTGCATGTATCAACTGTGGACGCTGTGTAGAAGCCTGTCCAAGCCGCCTGATCCCATCGAGACTGGCGGATTATGCAGAACATCATGACGAAGAGAAGTTTACAAAACACGAAGGACTCGAATGTATGGAATGTGGTTCCTGCAGTTTCGTATGTCCGGCAAAACGTCCGCTGAAACAGGCAATCGGATCTATGAGAAAGATTGCATTGGCGAACCGTAGAAAGAAAAAATAAACTAGAAAGAAGAAGAGGTGAACAAAAGTGAGTGAGAACAATTTGAAAATGTCATCTTCACCACATATTCGTTCCAAAGCGACTACCAGTAATATTATGATGCTGGTGGCCATCGCACTTTTGCCGGCATCTGCATTTGGTGTATGGAACTTTGGACTGCCGGCATTCGGAATGCTGGTTACAACAACGGTTGTAGCAGTATTGACGGAATACATATACGAAAAATTAATGCACAAGAAGATTACGATCAATGACTGGAGTGCAGCAGTAACAGGACTGTTACTCGGACTGAATATGCCTCCTACAGCTCCGTGGTGGATGGGAGCAATCGGTAGTGTATTTGCTATTCTGATCGTAAAACAGTTATTCGGAGGTCTGGGACAGAACTTTATGAACCCGGCTCTCGGCGCAAGATGCTTCCTTCTGCTTTCATTTACAAGCCAGATGACAAGCTTTGTATATGACGGTGTGACAGGGGCTACACCACTTGCACAGTTAAAAGCTGGTAACGCAGTAAATACAATGGATATGCTGATTGGTAAGATTTCTGGAACCATCGGTGAGACATCTGTAATCGCTATCGTGATCGGAGCCATCTTCCTGATCCTGATGGGTGTGATCGATATTCGTATTCCTGGAACATATATTGTTACATTTGTGATCTTTATCGGAATCTTCGGACATATTGCAAATCCGGATGTCGGATTCTTTGATCCACAGTACATCACAGCACATCTCTGCGGAGGCGGACTGATGCTTGGTGCATGGTTCATGGCAACCGATTATGTAACATCTCCGATCACACCGAAAGGACAGTATGTATACGGTATTATCCTTGGCGTGTTAACAGGTCTGTTCCGTCTGTTTGGCGGTTCCGCAGAAGGAGTTTCTTATGCGATCATCATCAGTAACCTTCTGGTGCCATTGATCGAAAGAGTTACTCTTCCAAAACCATTCGGTAAAGGAGGAGAAAAATAATGAATAAGATTGTTAAGAATACACTGATCCTTACATTGATTACTGTAATTGCCGGATTCTTACTCGGAGCTGTATATGAGATCACGAAAGATCCGATTGCCCAGTCTCAGGAAAAGACAAAGAAAGAAGCATGGCAGGCGGTATTTTCAGATGTGAAGCTTGATGATTTTAAAGCAGAAGATGTAGATCAGAAAGCAGCAAGTAAGGCTGTAAAAGATATGGGTACAAATGCAACAGTTGATGAAGTCTGTACAGCAGGTGATGAAGGATATGTCATCACAACAACAGATAAAGACGGATTCGGCGGCAATATCCAGATCACAGTTGGTATTAAGAAAGACGGAACCATCAATGGTGTGTCTATCCTTTCTATCAGTGAGACAGCAGGACTTGGTATGAAAGCTACGGAGCCTTCATTTTATAATCAGTATGTGAATAAAAAAGCTGATAAATTCGTAGTTTCCAAAGACGGTGGCGACGGAGAACAGATTGATGCCTTAAGTGGTGCAACCATTACTTCAAGAGCTGTAACAGGAGCTGTCAATACAGCACTCGGATATTATCAGAATGCATTTAAGTAAATTAGGAGGTAGTATATCATGAATAAATGTACTGAAAGAGTATATAACGGTCTGATCAAAGAAAATCCTACCTTCGTTCTGATGTTAGGAATGTGTCCGACCCTGGCGGTAACAACATCCGCAATTAACGGTTTAGGTATGGGACTGTCTACTACAGTCGTACTTGTACTGTCAAATATGTTGATTTCCATGTTACGTAAAGTGATTCCGGATTCAGTCAGAATGCCGGCGTTCATCGTAGTCGTAGCATCTTTCGTAACAATTGTACAGTTCCTTTTAGAGGGATTCGTTCCAAGTCTGTATGATTCACTTGGACTTTACATCCCACTGATCGTTGTTAACTGTATCATCCTTGGACGTGCAGAAAGTTATGCTTCTAAGAACCCGGTAATCC
>OIWK01000215.1_pt1 | contig 60661 bp, 41 predicted proteins | sample 1587401 | NCBI WGS metagenome assembly OIWK01 (sample SAMEA3888911, study PRJEB22519) | human gut metagenome | biome: human gut; feature: human-associated habitat; material: faeces | place: Denmark | collected 2009 | reverse complement strand
CCCCGCGCCCGCGTCCGGCCCGGCTGCGGGCCACGGCCACCCGCAGGCCCGTGGTCAGGTGCGCGGGCAGCAGCAGGGGCGCATGTTCCGCCGCAAGACAGGCCCGCTCCAGCGTGTGGAACAGCTCGCGCACATTGCCCGGCCAGTCGTATTCGCCCAGCATCTCCAGCAGCAGGGGGGAAAGCTCCTTCTCTTCCATGCCGTTGCGACGACAGCAGCGGGTGACCGCCTGCCGCGCCAGCAGGGGGATCTCGTCCCGGCGCCGGCGCAGGGGCGGGATCACGATGGTCATGCCCTGCAGGCGGTAGAGCAGGTCCTTGCGGAAGCGCCCGTCCTCGCTCATGGCCTCCAGATCCTGGTTGGTGGCCGCCACCAGGCGGAAATCGCTCTCCACCTCGCGCACCTCCCCCACGGGCCGGAAGCGGCGCAGTTCCAGCGCCCGCAAAAAAGCCCCCTGTATGCCCTGCGGCAGGTCGCCCACCTCGTCCAGGAAGAGCGTGCCCAGATGCGCCGCCCGCAACAGGCCCTCACTGGCCCGTTCCGCACCGGTGAAGGCCCCCCGGGCATGGCCGAACAGATGGCTCTCCACCAGCGTTTCCGGCAGGGAGGCGCAGTCCACGGCCACGAAAGGCCGCGAGGCCCTGTGGCTGTTGCGGTAGAGGGTACGGGCGAACAGCTCCTTGCCCACACCGGTCTCGCCCAGCAGCAGGACGTTGACGTCGCTGTGCGCCGCCTGTTCCAGCTGGGCCAGCGCCGCCTGCATGGCCGGGCCGCGCCCCGCCACATGTCCCGGTTCCAGTTCCAGGCCCCTGCGCGAGCGCCGCCGGTCACGGGCCTCCAGCACATGGCTCAGGGTCTCTTCCACATCGCGCACCCGCACCGGCTTCATGAGAAAATCCCAGACACCGCCGCGCAGGGCCTTTTCCGCCGCATCGCCGTCGCCGTAGCCCGTGATGACCACGATGTCCGGCGCGTCGGGCAGGGAGGCCAGCTCCTGCTGCGCGTCCAGACCGTTGCCGTCGGGCAGGAGCATGTCCAGCAGGATGACGTCCACGCCCGCGGCCGCCAGACGCCGTCCTTCCTCCAGCGTGGCCGCGCACAGGGCCTCGTGCCCCAGACGGCGGCAGGCCACCTCCACCATGGTACGCATCAGGTTCTCGTCATCCACTACCAGCACACGGGCCATCGTCGCCTCCCTGACCGGGCCTGTGGTCCCGGGCCTTCCCCTGTTGTCATCACCCCGGGCACGGCGCAGGGGCGCGCCTGCTGCCCGGCATATCGTTGCCGCATCCCTGGGGTCCCCGGCCAGCGGGCCGGAGAAAGCAGCCTTCCGGCCTGCTGCCGCCCTGCTCCCCCGCCCGGACCGGCGCGCCCAGAAGCAGGCGGCCCGGGGCGATCCTCCGCCCGGCACGGCCGCCGCACATCCGCCCGCAGGCCGGACAGGGCGGCATCGTCCATCACGCAGGCCGCCGCATCACTCCTTTTCCCGCCGCAGGGCGTCCCCGGCGCGGGCCAGGGCCGCGGCACAGGCCGCCGCCAGAGGCTCCAGTCCCTCAGCGTTGTCCGGCGTGCCCGCCAGCACCTGGCGGGCCGCCTGTTCCAGGGCCGCCGCCCGAAGACGCAATTCCCCAAGGCAGAGCGTGGCCGCGGAATTCTTCAGGGCATGGGCCGCCCGGCGCAGGGCCTCCGCCGTCTGCGCCGCCGGGACCGCAGGGTCGGCGGCCATTTTCCGGGCAGCGGCCAGCTCCCCTTCCAGACGCGGCAGATCGTCCCGCAGGGCCGTGACCAGGGTACGCAGCAGCTCCCCGTCCTGATCCGCGGCCGCCAGCGCGGCCGCCCTGTCCCAGATGACGGGGGCGTCCTCCTCCGCGCCGCAGGGCAGCAGCGGCTCCTGCCGCCCGCCGCCGGGACAGCCGCGGGACACGTCCCGCAACGCGGCCAGCAGCATAGCCGGGGGCACCGGCTTGTCCAGCAGGGCCCGCACGCCCAAAGAGCGGAAGCGTGCCTCCTCGCCGGGGGCCAGACCGGCGGAATGGACGATCACCGCCTGCCGCCGGGGCGCGGCGCTCTGCCCGGCGCGGATGCGCTCCAGCACGGTCAGGCCGTCCATGCGGGGCATGCCGGCATCCAGCAGGATGACGTCCCAGGGCGCGGAGGCCAGCATGTCCAGGACCTGTTCCCCGTCGGCGGCCAGCCCCACGGTGCAGCCCCGCTCCCGCAAACGCACCTCAAGCAGATAGCGGCCCGCGGCGTCATCATCGGCCACCAGCACGCGCAGGCCCCGCAACGGCCCTGCCGCGGCCGCCGGGGCCGTGGTGTCCTCCTTCGGCGGACAGGGGGCCCCGGATCGCGGGCCGGGGCGGCCAGCCGCCATCTCCAGCCGCGCTTCCAGCGTGAACGTGCAGCCCTGCCCGGGACAGGAGCGCACCCGCACGTCCCCGCCCATGCGGCGGGCGATGGTGCGCACGATGTTCAGGCCCAGACCGGTGCCGGGCTTGCCGCCGGCGGCACTGCCCCGCCGGAAGCTCTCAAAGACCGTCTTTTCCTCGCCGGGCTCCAGCCCGGGCCCGCTGTCCCGGACGTCCAGCCGCAGCAGGAAGGCGCCGGAGGCCAGACGTTCCCCGCCCGCCTCCACCTCTATGCGGCCCTGTTCCGTGAATTTGACGGCATTGCTCACCAGATTGCCCAGGGCCTGCCGCAGGCGGAAGCTGTCACCGCGGACCTGCCGGGGCAGCTGCGGCGCCAGATGCAGCGCCAGCTCCAGCCCCTTGCCCTCCGCCGCCGGCCTGTACAGATCCGCGCAGGCCCGCAGGCAGGCGGGCAGGTCGAAGGTCCGGCAGCGCAGGCGCACCTCCCCCTGCTCCAGCGAGGCGTGGTCGGTGATGTCGTCCACCATTTCCAGCAGGGCCCCGCAGGCCCGGCGCAGATAGGCCAGGGCCGTCTGCCGCTGCGCCGTCCCGCAGTCCCGGCGGCCGAGCAGGTCGCCCATGCCCAGCATGGCCGCCAGCGGGGTGCGCATGTCGTGGCTGAGGCGCCCCATGAAGGCGCTCTTGAGGCGGCTCTTCTCCTCGGCCCGCAGACGCCGCAGGGTCAGGTTGCTGGTGATGCCGCCCACGGCCAGCACCCCGGTCAGGGCCAGCAGGCCGTAGAGCAGGCCCAGCTCCCGCTGCTTCCGCTCCAGATCCCGCACATAGGCGGCGGCATCCATGCTGATGCTGATGCCGCCCAGCATGTCCCCTTCCCTGTGGCCCTGATGGCAGCGCAGGCAGCTCTCCTGCGCGGCCAGCGTCCTGAGCAGGCGCAGACGGCCCTGCGGCAGGCAGTCCTCGCCGCTGAAGAAGACCTGCCCGCCCCGCGTGGCCGTGGCCAGTATCCGCCGCTCCCAGTCATCGGCCCGGTTGCCCGGCCGCAGGGGGGCCTGGCCCACGATGGCCAGCCGGAAGCCTGGCTCGGTGAGACGTTCGGCCATCTGGCGGCTCATGTAGGCGGGATTCATGAGCACCAGCGTCCGCCCGTCGGCGGTCTGCAGGGTCCTGTCCTTTTCCGGCAGCCAGGGATTGGGCTCGCCGTACGCGCTCAGGGGCACATAGACTCCGCCGTGGCCCGCGTTCCAGTCACGGGCATCCATGAGCTGGTGGGCCGTGGCCGCCAGGCGGGTATGGCAGAGCTCCAGCAGATGGGCCTGCTCGCCCCGGATGGCGTGGCGGTACAGGCCAAGGGTCAGGACCAGCCAGGCGGCACTGGCCAGCACGGGCAAGAGCCAGCGCCGCCAGCAGCCGGGCCCGCCGGACGGCAGGGCGCGCACGGGGTCGGACATGCTTCCTCCGCCGGCCCGCCCGGGCACGCCGGTGCATCCCGACGGCGGAAACAGGGCCGGAGTTGTCATATTTTTCTGAAAATCTGTCTTTTTTTTCTGAAAACCACAAGCCCCTGCCAGGAACAGAAAATGATGATTTTTTATAACATAGCGGTAAAAAATGAAAAATATAAATATCCCCGCACCGCTCCACACTGGCACGGCCCTTGCTCTTTTTGGAACAAACGCCGGAGGGGACCGGCGTCAAGCTCACGATCGTCTCCCCTGCTCCCTGGTGCGGGACAGGGGACGATGCCAACGAAGGAGGCTCTTTATGGGTACACCCCGCACAGGACCCTGGCTCAAAGTCTTTCTGGGTGGTCTGGCAGCGGGCGCGGCACTGCTGGCCGTGATGGCCTTTGCCATGGTCTCGACGGACCAGCGGCCGTTCTGCGCCAGCTGCCACATCATGCAGGAGGCCGCCGTGACGCACAAGCTGTCCACGCATGCCAGGCTCGCCTGCAACGAATGCCACGCCCCGCACAACCTGCTGGCCAAGCTGCCGTTCAAGGCACAGGAAGGACTGCGCGACTTCATGGGCAACGTGTCCGGCAAGGACATCCCCCGCCCGCTCAGCGCGCGCACCCGCGACGTGGTCAACGAAAATTGCAAGGCCTGCCACTTTGCCACCAACAGCGAGGTGGCCAGCATGGACGCCAAGCCCTATTGCGTGGACTGCCACCGCAACATGGCCCACATGCGCCACAAGCCCATCAGCACAAGGACGGTTGCTTATGACTAATCGACTCTTCGGCCTCACCCTTGCGGCCGCGGCCCTGCTGGCGCTGCCCCTGCTGGGCGGCTGCCAGGACGTGGACACCGAACTGAAGGCCCCGGAATACAAGACCGGCCTGCCCGCGGGCGAGACCCGCATCTCGGCCTACAAGGAGGCCTTCCCGCATCAGTACGCCTCGTACCAGAAAAACAACGAGACGTCCGTCATGACCGAGTACAAGGGTTCGGTGCCCTTCCACAAGAACGACGACGTGAACCCCCTGCCCAAGGGCTACAAGCACGCCCAGCCCTATCTGAAGAACCTCTGGCTGGGCTATCCCTTCATGTACGAATACAACGAGGCCCGCGGCCACACCTACGCCGTCAAGGACTTCGTCAACATCGACCGCATCAACCGCTATGCGGAAAAGGGCGGCCTGCCCGCCACCTGCTGGAACTGCAAGACCCCCAAGATGATGGAGTGGATCGGCAAGTACGGTGACGCCTTCTGGAGCAAGGACGTGAACACCTTCCGCGGCAAGGACGCCATCAGCGAGATGGACGAGACCATCGGCTGCAGCAACTGCCACGATCCGGCCACCATGGAACTGCGCCCCTACTCCGAACCGCTCAAGGACTGGCTGAAGCGCTCCGGCAAGGACTGGAACAAGCTCTCCCGCAACGAGAAGCGCAGCCTGGTCTGCGCCCAGTGCCATGTGGAATACTACTTCACCCACAAGGACAACGGGCCCGCGGGCCGTCCCGTCTTCCCCTGGGACAAGGGCTTCGGCCCCGGCGACATGTATGAATACTACAAGAGCCACGGTCCCAAGCAGGCCGACGGCAGCAGCGCGCCCTTCACCGACTGGGTGCACGCGGCCTCCAAGGTGCCCATGATCAAGATGCAGCACCCCGAGTACGAGACCTTCATCGACGGCCCCCACGGCGCCGCCGGCGTCTCCTGCGCGGACTGCCACATGCCCTACCAGCGTGTGGACGGCAAGAAGGTCTCCAGCCACTGGATGACCTCGCCCCTCAAGGATCCCGAGCTGCGCGCCTGCCGCCAGTGCCATGCCGACAAGACCGCCGACTACCTGCGCGGCCGCGTGCTCTACACCCAGGAGAAGACCTTCAGGCAGCTGCTCAAGGCCCAGGAAGAATCCGTGCGCGCCCACGAGGCCGTGCGCCTGGCCAACGCGGTGCCCGCCGAACAGCGCGCCGCCAACTATGACAGCCTCATGGCCGAGGCCCGCGAGATGGTCCGCAAGGGCCAGCTCTACTGGGACTATGTGTCCGCCGAGAACAGCGTGGGCTTCCATAACCCCGCCAAGGCCCTGGACACCCTCATGAGCTCCGTGGAGTTCAGCAACAAGGCCGTGGCCCTGGCCGAACAGGCCACCGGCTACAGCATCAGCCCCGCCCTGGCCGGGGACATCAAGCAGATCGTGCCGCCCATCCTGAACATGAGCCGCAAGCTGCAGCAGGATGCCGACTTCCTGCAGCAGCATCCCTGGACGCGGCTCCTGCCCGTGCTGCCCAAGGCCGAGCAGGTGTGGGACGGTCAGGAACGGATCGCCCGCTAACAGGGCACGCCCCGGGCGGGGCCCCGCAGCGCGCCCCGTGCCCGTGCCGCCTGACGGCATGGGGGCACACCCTCCACAGGACAGCCACCGGGAACGCCGGGGAGCCCCGCTCCCCGGCATATCCGGCGGCACATGCCCCCGCCATGCACGCCCGGCACAGCCGGACCATCCTCCCCATCGGGGCCCCGCAAGGGGCCCCTTTTTTTATCCCCTGCCACAGCCATATGGCGGCCCGATGGCGTGGAAACTTTGACGCCCGCCCCATTTCATGCGAAAAGGATGACAGTTTTTTGTCTGCTTCTGCGGGCCTCCATGATGTTCCTTTGAATGACATCCACCTGTTTTTTCTTGCTATTTATAAAATTCCCCCAAAGAGTGCTTTTCTGGCCCGGTATTTGCTTTGCATCTGGAAAACAGTGTTTCCGACGGCCATCTCCACGCCGTGACTTTCAAACTTTCAGGCAGAGCGGATCATGAGAACCTATCGCCGTCTTCTTCAGATATTCTTTCTGGCCCTGATCCTGGGCAGCGCATCGGGCTGTGCCATGTTCCAGCCGGCCGATCCCGGCTACAACAATCCCCAGCGGGCCCAGAACATCGTGCGCACGGCCTCCAGCCAGGAAGGCAAGCAATACCGCATGGGCGGGGCCTCCCCTTCCCGCGGGTTCGACTGCTCGGGCCTCATCTGGTGGGCCTACCGCCAGAACGGCCTCAAGGTCCCGCGCGTGACCGTGGACCAGGCGCGGGCCGGGTATGCCGTGCCCAAGAGCGCGCCCCGGCCCGGCGACATCATGGTCTTCAGGACCAGCAGCGGCCCCCGCGGTCTGCATACCGGCATCTATGCGGGCAACAATACCTTCATCCACAGCCCCAGCCGCGGCAAGACCGTACGCCGGGAGAACATGGAGCCCTACTGGGGCGACAGGCTCATCGCGGTACGCCGCATCGTCATCTGAGCCCCTTTTGCGGGAAAGGATGCCAAAAAGCGCGGTCGCCCGCGCTTTTTTCATGCCATTTTTCCGGGCAACGGCCCGGCAGGCCCATTTTTTCCACAGGCCCGCCGTTTTCCCCCTGCGGACACGCGGGCCGGCATCTTGCCATCAGCGTTTTTTTGACGTAGCGTTGCAGTGAGATTTCCCCCTTCCAGCACAGCTGATCTTGACGGGCGTTTCGCCACGCCCGGCCTTCACATAAAGGGCAGCCTCCGGGCTGTCCTTTGCCTTGTCCGCCCCTGTGCATCTGCCGCCCGGCCTTTGTCCTGTCCCGGCCGTTCCGGTCGCGCCGCGGCGGCACGCGCTGCCCGCCCGCCGCAATGAGGGCGATATCCCGGGCCGCGACGAGGCGGACCTTCCTGCCGTCGCATTCCCCCAGGCCCCGCCCCGGCAAAAGACGGCCGCCGCATGCGGGAGCGTGCCATCCTCCTGTCCTTCCTGCGGGGCGGACACGTCCCGGCACCGGCACCCGGGCCGACGCCCAGGGATCCCCCCGCAGCGGATGGCCCTCCGTCCCGCGCCTCAGGCGCTCAACCGGCTAGAGCCATGGATAAAAAAAGACCGGCGGCGGGGCATCCCGCAACCGGTCTTCGTACAGTCTCGCGACCAGAACTAGCGTGTCGCTTCCAGGGCGATGTCCACAGCCGCTTCGAACAAAGGCTCGGACAGGGCGCCCCGCACCATCAGGCCGTTGACCAGGAAACAGGGCGTGCCGTCGATCTTAAGCTTTTTGGCATCGTCCAGATCCTGGGCGATGATCCGGGCCGTCTTGTCGCTGGCGGCGTCCTTTTTCAGACGAGCCTTGTCCAGGCCCAGCCTGTCGCAGACCTCGTCCACGAACTTCTGGCCTTCCAGCAGCAGCCGGTCGCGGTCGGCGTACATGGCGTCATAGAACTTCCAGGCCTTGCTTTCGCTCTGCGCGGCCACGGCCACGAAGTAGCGGGCGGCCAGCATGCCCGGGCCCTGCTCGTCCAGCGGCATGTGCTTGTAGACCAGGCTGACGTTCTTGCCGTATTTTTTCATGACCTCGTCCAGCACGCGCGTGGCCTGCTGGCAATAATGGCAGGTGAAGTCCGAAAAGGCCACGATGCGCACCGGTGCCGCCGCATTGCCCTTGACCGGGCGGCCCGCCAGCGAGATCTGCTTTTGCGGCGTGTTCTTCACTTCCTTGTGCCACTGGGCTTCCAGGGCGGCCTTGCGGCGCGCATTGGCCCCCGCCTGGGCGATGTCCAGCACGTCTTCGCTATGGGAGCGCAGCACGTCCAGGACGATCTCGGGATGTTCGCGCAGCAGATCCTCCAGCATCTGCTTCAGGTTGGCGTCGGTGACGGTAGCGGCTCGGGCGGGCGTCGCGGGCATGACGGGGACCAGGCCCGCCGCCAGCAAAAGGACACCGCCCAGCACCAGAGGACGGAACAGTTTCTTCATGCAAAGATCCTATCGCGCCATGTCGCTTTCCGGCCCTTCCAGCCGGCTCTGCATGGCGGCATCTTCGATTTTGAACAGGAGTTCATCAAAATCGACAGGTTTCATCAGGTAGCCGAAAGCGCCTTCGCTCATGGCCTGCACGGCAAGCTGCATGTCCGCATGGCCGGAAAGCAGGATCACCTGGGCGGTGGGCCACTGCTCCACGATGACCTTCAGGGCGGCGATGCCGTCCATATTGGGCATCTTCACGTCCATGACGACGATGGGGAAAGGCTGTTCGCGCATGGCGTCCACGGCCTGCTGGCCGTCCGCCGCCGTGGCGCACTGGTAGCCGCGCCGTACAAGACGCTTGGCCAGCAGGGCCGTCACTTCCTTTTCGTCATCCACCAGAAGAATGCGCGTATCAGCCATGGAACCAACTCCTTGTTGCAATGCGGCGCTGATTTTAGCCAGAAACGGAATCCGGGGCAAGAACCCTGCCCCGGACGGCACGGGGCGCGCCGGACGCCGCCATGCTGCCGGCCATGCCGGCATTTTTTTGTCACGGACGGTTCATGTCTTCCCATTTGCCGGGCTTTTCTTTATTTTGTTCCGCAGATGGCGGCCCCGGCAGAGGGGCCACACGTTTTGTTTGTTTCCCGTGAAACAGCTCCTCCTGTTTCCCGTGAAACACAGCCCGGAGGACAGCATGGCGCGCATCATTTCCATAGCCAACCAAAAAGGCGGCGTCGGCAAGACGACCACCGCCATCAACCTTTCCGCTGCACTGGCCGTCATGGAAAAGCGCGTGCTGCTGGTGGACTGTGACCCCCAGGCCAACAGCACCAGCGGTATCGGTATCGCCCAGGAAGACCTGCACCACGACCTCTACTCCACCTTCTACACGCCGGAGAACATCCACGAGAGCATCAGCAGCACCCGCACGCCCTTCCTTGACGTGCTGCCCGCCAGCACCAACCTGGTGGCCGTGGAACTGGAACTGGTGGACAAGATGGCCCGCGAGTTCTACCTGCGTGACTGCCTCGAACCGCTGGGCGCGGAGTACGATTACATCATCATCGACTGCCCGCCGTCCCTGGGCCTGCTGACCCTCAACGCCCTCTGCGCCTCGCAGGAACTGCTCATCCCCCTGCAGTGCGAATTTTTCGCCCTGGAAGGCATCGTCAAACTGCTGCAGACCTTCGAGCTGGTCAAAAAGCGGCTCAATCCCGGGCTGAACCTGCTGGGCGTGGTGCTGACCATGTACGATGCCCGCAACCGCCTGACCCGCGAAGTGCGCGACGAAGTGCAGCGCTGCTTCCCCGATCACCTCTTCGGGACGGTCGTCCCGCGCAATGTGCGCCTTTCCGAAGCGCCCAGCCACGGCAAGTCCATCATCCACTACGACATCAAGTCCAAGGGCGCCGACGCCTACCTCAACCTTGCCAAGGAAGTGGCCCTGCGCGATCCCGCCCGCATGCCGCAGCCGCGCTAGACGGCCATGACGGCCGGTCTTTCCTGAAAAGCCGGGAGGCCCGCCGTCATGACCGGTATACGGGCATAAAAAAAGCCGGGCACAGCCCGGCAAAAAAACAGCGGCAACAAAAAGCACCGCCGGCAAAGCTAGTCAGGATTGTACGGCGTGCACTCCACAGCCATATGGTCGCGGAAATGCTTCTGGCGCACCGTGGACTGGCAGCTCTTGCAGCGGAAGACCAGCAGGCCGCCCAGATTGGCCGTGGTCAGATGGAACGGATGCGCGGGGTCGTTGCGCCAGTCGGCGGTATGGGCGCCGCAATGCGGACAGGTGACCTCGGGGCTGTACGGATAACGGAAATCCCAGAACTGGAGCAGGCGCTCGAAATCCGCCACAGGCTCGTCGTTCAGGTGTTCCAGGGGGGGCTCCATGGCCTTCAGGGCCTTGACGACGGCCGCCTCGCAATGCGACCACAGGGCGGCAGAAAGCTGCACCCCTTCCAGATTTCCCTGACGGTCGGTCAGGTACAGAAGATGCTTGTTGGACATGATTTCCTCTGGTCAAAAGGTTTGAATCACTGTCGTAAAAAGTGCCGCCAGCACGGCATGATGTCAAGGAGAGAGCATGAGTAGCAAAGGTCTCGGCCGCGGCCTGGACGCCCTGTTGCGCCGTACGGACATGGGCGCCGCCCGGCAGGAAAAGAACTATACGCCGGAACGAGAGACGGGAACGGAACACGCTCCCCTCCTGCTGCCCCTGTCCCATCTGCATGCCAATCCCAGCCAGCCGCGCCAGACCTTCGATGCCGAATCCCTGGCCGAACTGGCGGCCTCCATCCGTGAACAGGGCATCATCCAGCCCCTGCTGGTGCGCCCCCTGGCCGGCAGGCCCGGCCACTACCAGATCGTGGCCGGCGAACGCCGCTGGCGGGCCGCCCGTCAGGCGGGCCTCGGGCAGATGCCCGTGCACGTGCGCGAGATGAGCGATGCCGAAGTCATGGCCGCCGCCCTCATCGAGAACCTGCAGCGCGAGGACCTCAACCCCCTGGAAGAGGCCCGGGCCCTGCAGCAGCTGCGCGAGACCCTCAAGCTGACGCAGGAGGCCCTGGCCGCCCGCCTGGGCAAGAGCCGCCCGGCCATCGCCAATGCCCTGCGCCTGCTCCAGCTCTCCCCCGCCGCGCAGGACGATCTCCACCACGGCCGCCTCAGCGCCGGCCATGCCCGCTGCCTGCTGGCCCTGGGCAACGACGACCATGCCCTGGCCGCCGCCGAGGTGCTGCGCAGCCATATCATCAGCGAGTCCCTGAGCGTGCGCCAGGCCGAAGAGGCCGTGGCCCTCTGGCGCGAGGAACAGCGCCTGCCCTGGACCGCCGCCAGCGGAGCCGCCCCGCAGCGCCCCGCCCCCTGCACGCGCAAAAAGCTGCCCCAGATCGCCGCCCTGCAAAAGCACCTTTGCGCCGCCCTGCCCTGCAAGGCCCGCGTCAGCGGCGACATGGAAAGCGGCCGCATCACCCTGCGCTACACCAGCCCCCAGGAGCTGGAGGCCCTGCTGGACCGCCTGCACTGCCGCATCCCCGAAGACGGGCCCGCCGGGGAAGCCATCGCGGCCCCGGTGGATGCCAAGACCCCCCGGCAGTAGCCGGGAGGTAAAGAAAGATAATGGCGAGAGGGGAAGGGGCGTTTTTTGTGAAACTGCCCCTTCCCCTCTCGCGCTCTCCCCATCCCTGAAAAAACTTTTCTTCTGGTCTGGTCGGAGGGTCCCCGCCGTTGTCTGAAAGACAGTGATTCCCTCCCTGCAAAAATGGGCAGTAACTCTTCCCACCAGAATGACCAACAACAGGGGGCACGGTGTATCCGGTCAAGATACACCGTGCCCCCTGTTCGTAGCTTCCAGATCAATCACTGGAGATCCAGGCTCCTCCCGGAGACCAGCAGCCTAGAGATACCCTTAGCGTTACCGGACTCCATCATCCCCCCTGATAAAGCGCGTTGGGAGGGGGATGGGGGGACTCTTGTGCGCTAGCCAGCGACCGAATAGCGGCCCCTTGGGGCCGTGCCCGTTGCGACGAAGGAAGCTACGGGCATCAACAGCAGAGATAGGGTCCCCCCTTCCCCCGCAAGAATCTTCTCTCCTACCCACGCCGCCGCAGGCGCGCGGCGAACATGCCTTCCAGCCAAGGGTGGTCGTGGGGCGTCTGCCACTGCACGAGGCGCTCCAGGCCGCTGTCTTCCGCCAGCAGCCAGTCCACGGCCTGCTCGTTCTCCAGCGGATGCAGGGTGCAGGTGATGTAGGCCAGCTCGGCGCCGGGCTCCAGACGCGCGGCCAGCGCCTTGAGGATGGCCCGTTGCAGCTCGGCGTGCCCGGCAAGGGCCGTCCGGGGACGGCGGCGCAGGTCGGGACGGCGGGCCAGCACGCCCAGCCCGCTGCACGGCACATCGGCGATGATGCCGCCCTGCCAGCGGGAGACCGGCGGCCGGGAGGCATCGGCCAGGGCCAGATGCGGCAAAACAAGGCCCAGGCGGCGGCAATGGCCCGGCACCTGCCGCAGACGGGAGAAACTGCGGTCCGTGCACAGGCGCACATCGCCGCCCTGCTCCAGCAATTGCACGCTCTTGCCGCCATAACCGGCGCAGGCGTCCCAGACGGGCCGGCCACGGCCCAGCCAGTCTTCCAGGCCCAGCGCGGCCATCACTTCCTGCGAGGCCGCCGCCTGCTGCGAAAGGGCCCCCTGCTCCAGCAGCCGGGCCAGCGGCTCGCCCTGCACGGCGGCAGGCGTCTGCCCGGGCGCGAAGGCCACGCCCCAGCGCCCCACGGCCTGCGGCGCGGGACCGTCCGCCGGGACACAGGCCAACAAGGCCTGTTTCAGGGCCCCGGCCTGCGGACGCGAGGCATTGACGCGCAACGCCTGCCAGGGACGCGCCCCGGAACGGGCCAGCAGAGCCCGGCAGGCCTCGTCACCATAGGCCTGCTGCCACAGGACCACCAGCCAGCGCGGCACGGCATGGAAGCGGGCCAGCCGCAGCTCCTCCTCCGGCAGGGCAAGGCTGCGCAGCTTGCGGGCCGCGGCCGCATCCTCGGCAAAAAAGCTCTCTTCATCCGCAGGCCCGGCATAGAAATCCGGCGCCTGGACGGCATCGCCCAGACGCTGCACGGAACGCAGGCTGCCGTTGACCACCCTGGCCAGCCCCGGCCCGTAGAGCTGCCGGGCCAGATCCACGGCCGTATGCAGGACGGCATGGGCAGGCAGACGATCCAGAAACAGCAGGCCATAGGCCGCCACCGCCAGCAGACGCCGCAGCGGCAGAGGCAGCTTAAGCGGCTGCCGCAGCACCGTGCCCAGCACGAAGGCCAGACGGTTTTCCATGCGCAGAGTGCCGTAGGCCAGCTCCGCCGCCAGATGCCGGTCACGCTCGGCAAGGCCGCCTTCCTGCCGCCGGGCCGTGTCCTCCAGCACCTGCTGCAGGGCCGCCTGTATGGTACAGCCCGCACTGAAGGCGCCGTCCAGCAGGCACAGGGCCCGCAGGGCCAGGGCCGGTGCCGCGGGCGGGAGCTGCCGCAGACGGCGGCTTTCCGTAAAATGGCCGCTGCCTTCCGCGGCAAAGACCTGAGCGGCCGTATCCCGGCCTGCTTTCCTTGTTGTTCCTATCATAAGTATCACTTTGAAATAAAATGATTATTTTTAGCGTTATCTCCGGTCTCATCACTGTCCTCAAGCCCCAGGAACAGGCGCACGGCCCCCTCCACGGCCGCAAGGGACACCAGCGTGTCCAGACAGGGGCCGCAGGGGCGCTGGTTGAGGATGCCGAAGACCGGCAGGGGGTAGCTGTCCTGGATGCCGGAGGTGAGGTCGCGTTCGCAGGCCACGGCGATGATCATGCGGGGCCGCGTCTGGACCACGATGCGCCGGGCGATGGTACCGCCGGTGGCCAGTGCCAGATGGAAGCCGTAACGGTCCCTCAGCCGCAGCAGGCCGCCCACGGGGCATTGCCCGCAACGGCGGCACAGGTCCACATTGTGGTTGAGCCGGTGCGGGCAGGCGCTGCGCTGGATGCAGTGCGGCAGCAGCAGGAGCAGGCGCTCCGGCCGCACGCGCGGACGGTCGGCCAGCACCAGCTCGTTGTTGACCTTGATGAAGGAATGCCGCACCCGCCTGCGCTCCATGCACACCACCTTGGCCAGCAGCTCCATGAGCGGGAAGAACAGGCGGATGGTCACATGGCGCACGCTGCCCACCCCGGGGAGATAGCGCCCCGTGTAGACATGCCAGACAAGCGTGCCGCACATCCAGAGCAGGGCCAGGATGCCCGCCCCGCCCACCAGCATGCACAGCAGCGGCAGCCAGGTGAGGGTCTGGCCGTAGTCCGACCAGGGCAGGATGAGGAAGAAGGCCAGGGCCAGACAGGCCACACAGCAGGAAGCCAGCATGAGGCCGATGAAGATGCGCTTGCGCCCGCCGCCGTACTGGCTGGCGGGCAGGGAATAGGGAGACTTTCGCAGCATAGGACTCCAGTGCGGGCCCAAAACGGCCATACCGTCGAAATGGCCCGCAGATGCCCTGTACGGCATTTTTGCATATCAGCCATGCCGGGCATCAAAAAAAGGAAAAAAAGCGCTCATATGGCCCGCCATGACAGGGACCTTCAGGTCCCCCCCAAAAGGCTCGCCGTCACGGCGTGCAGCACTGCCATCCTACACCAAAGCCCGCCGGGACAACAGATGCCCCTTGCCGCCCCTCCCGGTGATGGACGCGGCCTGTCCCTGCCGCCATCCGTTCAGGGCAGGCGCGGCTCTTGTCCCCGGGCGCTCCCGGGGGATGGAGGTGCCTTCAAGCGACGCCCGGCCGGAGGCGTCCATGCAGCCCCTCAGGTTCCCGCACACAGAGGGGGAGGAACAGGCCCGGCGGCGGCCATGAGGGAAAAAGAGGCCATGCCGGACGCTCCCCGCCCCAGACGCATGGCCGCAGCCGGCGGCCTCGGGATGCAGACGGCAGGAACGTCGCAACAGGTCGGGAGCCGGAGCATGCCCCGGCCCCGTATCCGCCCTCCTCTTGACAGACGGCCCGCAATAATGTCCCCTGCCCTGAAAGGAGGACGTATGCGACAATGCATGGATGCGGAGAACCTGCACCGCCGGATGAGGAAGCTCATGGGCCAGTTGCAGGCCATCGACCAGATGATCGACAAGGATGTGCCCTGCGAGGACATCCTCATCCAGATCAACGCGGTCAAGGGCGCCCTGCACCGGGTGGGCCAGATCGTGCTGGAAGGCCATTTGCAGCACTGTGTGCGCGACGGCATCGAACACGGGGATGCCGACGCCACCATCGCGGCCTTTGCCAAGGCCGTGGAACATTTTTCCCGCCGCAGCTAGCCGGGCCCGCCCGGCTTTTTTTTTGGGCCCCTGCTTGACTACCTATACCCCTATAGGTATTTTGAGGGCCAGTTCACTACCTTTCCACACCCCTCTGTCCCCGCGCCCCGTCCGCCGCTGCGTGCTCCACATCCCCTGCCCGGCCGCGGATTGCCCATGACGCCCCGGACAGACAAGGAGGCCCCATGCTGGCAGACGTCAAGGAATGGCTCAGGGAAGAACCCCGGCAGGCACTGGCCCTGGGCATCTCGGCAGTGGCCCTGATCCTGAGTTTTCTGGAAGTTGTCCCCGGTCCTGTGGACCCGGCCTGGCTGGCCGTGCTGCTGTGCGGCGTGCCCATCATCAAGGAAGGCGCCGAAGGCCTGTTCACGCGCTTCGACATCAAGGCCGACGTGCTGGTCTCCATGGCCCTGCTGGCGTCCGTCATCATCGGCGAGATCTTCGCCGCCGGTGAGGTGGCCTTCATCATGCAGCTGGGCGCCCTGCTGGAGGAACGCACCGTGGCCAAGGCCCGGGCGGGCATCGAGCGGCTGGTGCACCTGACCCCGCGCACGGCCCGGCGCCTGGACGGCACGGCCGAGAGCATCATCCCCGCCGAAGAAGTGCGCGTGGACGACCTGCTGCGCGTGCTGCCCGGCGAGACCATCCCCGTGGACGGCATCATCGTCAGCGGCCAGACGGCCATCGACCAGTCGGTCATGACCGGCGAGTCCCTGCCCGTGGACAAGGGCCCCGGCGATGCGGTGTCCAGCGGCACGGTGAACCAGTTCGGGGCTTTCGACATGCGCGCCGTCAAGGTGGGCGAGGACAGCTCCCTGCAGCGCATGATCCGCCTTGTGCAGTCCGCCGACGCGGGCAAGGCCCGCATCGTGAGCCTGGCCGACCGCTGGGCCACCTGGATCGTGGTCACGGCCCTGACCGCCGCTGCGGGCACCTGGATCGTGACAGGCGAAGTGCTGCGCGCCGTGACCATCCTGGTGGTCTTCTGCCCCTGCGCCCTGGTGCTGGCCACGCCCACGGCCATCATGGCCGCCATCGGCAATGCCACCCGCCACGGCGTGCTGGTCAAGGAAGGGGACGCGCTGGAGCGTCTGGCCCGCGTCAGGGTCGTGGCCTTCGACAAGACCGGTACCCTGACCCGGGGCACCCCCGGCGTGGTCCATGTGCACAGCACCCTGCCCGAACTCGCGCCGCAGCGGCTGCATGTCCTGACCGCGGCCGCGGAGCGGCGCTCCGAACACCCGCTGGGCAAGGCCATCGTGCGGGACGCGGGCACCCGGGACATCCCCGAAGCCGAGGATTTCCGCATGCTGCCCGGGCGCGGTGTCTCCGCCCGTGTGGACGGCCATGCGCTGCTGGCGGGCAATCCTGCCCTGCTGCAGGACAACGGCATCGGGCTGTCCCCCACGGACAGGGACGCGGCGCAGCGCGCCCTGGATGCGGGCCAGAGCCTTGTCTATGTGGCCCTGGACGGACGCTTTGCCGGTTTCATCGCCCTGGCCGACAGCCTGCGCAACACGGCCGCCGCCACCCTGCAGGGCCTGCGGGACGCGGGCGTGTCCACCATGCTGCTGACCGGCGACAACGAGGCCGCCGCCCGCAGCGTCAGCGCGGGCCTGGCCCTGGACGGCGTGCGTGCCAACTGCCTGCCCGCCGACAAGCTGGCATGGATCGCGGACAGCCAGTGTCAGGAGCGGCCCGTCTGCATGATCGGTGACGGCATCAATGACGCGCCCGCCCTGAAAAAAGCCTTCGTGGGCGTGGCCATGGGCGGCATCGGCAGCGACATCGCCGTGGATGCCGCCGACATGGCCCTGGTGCATGACGACATCAGGGAACTGCCGCACATCTTCGCCCTGTCCCGGCGCATGATGCGCACCATCACCCTCAATCTGTCCTTCTCCATGATCCTCAATTTCGCGGCCATCTTCCTGGCCATGGGCGGCCTGCTCTCGCCGGTGCTGGGCGCTCTCGTCCACAACGCCGGTTCGGTGCTGGTCATCATCAATTCGGCCCTGCTCCTGAACTGGAGGCAAAAAACGTAAAGAGGATAACTGGAGCATCTGCCTATTGTAATTTCGCGCCTGTCAGGCGCTCAACAGCGCTAAAGCCCATAATCAGTCGGGGAACGTACGTTCCCCATTTTTTATGATAACAGTCAGCTCATCTTCTATAGGCACAAAAATAAAATTGAGGGAGATATCTATATCTTATTGCAATATATTAAATTTTCATAAATTTCTTATACATACATGAAAAACAAATATAATGCAAAATTACAGGATAAAATATCTATTACATGCTGTTGATTTATAATATATTTTTAGCTATACACATGAAAAAATTCAAGGAAATAGTATGAATATATCATCACCTGCGATGTATACAGAAAAAGAAGCGTTATCAAAAAGATATAAATATGCTGCATGCATCATTTTGATTTTAATCATAATAACATACTCCTTATTTATATTAAAAAAAGACGCACTTCATGTTGATGAAGTTTTATCTTTTGTAATCTCAACATATAATTCATACGGATTTGAAAAAAATTTTAATGAAGGCATAATATATACTTCAAGTGCGCTAAAAAATGATATGTTTGGATACGATAATAGTATTCACGATATTCTAGATGATATTATTTCTTTAAGAAAAAATAACAGAGATTCTCCTCATACAAATTTTTATTATTCTCTTCTACGCGTATCATTTATCGGAAGCCACTTTTCTGGCATAGATACTATTATGCTCCGTGCTGGTATATTAAATATTTGCATTTCAATTATTACTTTTATATTTTTATATAGACTTTCATTAATTATTTTTACAACAGATATAGCACGTATTACTTGCCTAATACTTGCATTTTTTTCACCAGCGGCAATATCGACTGTTCTATTCTATCGTCCTTACCAGCTACAGACTTTATTTTTTATTATCAGTATTTTTTTATTTTACACAATAACAAATAAAATAAATAACACTATACGCCCAACAATAAAAAATAATATATATTATCATATTTTATTCTTTCATTATATCATTAATAATTTTGACAGGATACTTTTCGCTTCTTTATATTTTTATATTTTTTATATCATTAATATTTATTGCATATACAAAAGATACAGCATGGTTAAAAACAATAATGCTCATAAGTATCCTAACGATAATTTTTATCCTTATTATCTATCCAAGATTTTTTCTTGGGCTGACATCATACCGTGCATCAGAATCTCTACTCAAAACAATTTCATTTACACCAATAGAAAACATACAACAATCATTATACTACCTTTATAAACTTATTACCAGAAATTTCCTCTGTATACCAGGTTTTTTAAGCATCATACTAATATACGTACTATACAAATTAAAATCATTCTCTTTATTTTGGATTACTATATTTGCGGCAGCAGTTTTCTTTTCATGCGCTGCACTGATCATGGCTCCCTACAAAACGCTGCGGTACATCATGCCGATATTCCCTGTTTACGCTCTGATTATCGCAAAAATATGCGATATGAAGGGAAAATGGGGTGTCGTATCATGCATGATTGTCCTGGCATTTTTCATCTCGACACTGCTTTCAACTCCTGTAGAAAATTATAGAAATCAAACTTCCTATCTACCTCAAAATGGGACTATTATTGTGGCTGAAAAAAATACTTGGAAGTTGTCATCTCTTGTCCCCTTCCTTGAAGGAGAATACAGTTTTAAAAATTCATGTCCAAAAGTATCCTGGTATTCGTCAAACGCTGATAAGAAAATATTTTTTATCGACGAACAATGCCTTACAGAAAACATGAAAAACCTGCTTTCTCTGGAAGGTAGGCAAGGTTATTATGCCATCGCCAGACTCAAAGACTCTTCAGTCGAATAACCATAACAGGATAAAACAGAAAGGCCGCTCCATCAGGAGCGGCCTTTCCTCTCTCTTTTCGGTCCATGTGCGCTGTCACTGCCCGCCGGTCAACGGCGGGGACGGGTGGCATCACCTGGATAACGTTTTTTCGGGGTTGGGGGCGTGGGGGAAGGGGCAGTTTTTACAAAAAACGCCCCTTCCCCACAGAAAATATCTACTCGCCAAAAGGCACGGCCATGCCGCACACGCCATGCTGCGCCGGGCGCAGATGGCCGTTGACGAAGGCCGCGGCCTCCATGTCCTTGCGGCCCTGGGGGCGCACTACCAGCAGGCGGTACCAGCGGTCGGCACAGGCCACGCACAGCCCTTTCTTGTCCGTGCGCAAACTGCCGGGCCGCACACCGTCACAGGGCTCGTCCACGCGGCCGGGCTGGAGCAGCAGGGGCAGCAGCCCGTCCTGCCCGTCGAAACGGGCCTGGAGACGCGCACCGGGCCAGGGCGTCACGCCGCGGATGCGGGCGTGGACCTCGGCGGCCGGACGATCCCAGTCGATATAACCGTCTTCCTTGGTCAGCTTGGCGGCATAGGTGACGCGGCTCTCGTCCTGTTCACGGGGCTGGGCGCTGCCGTCGCGGAGCTGGTCCAGCACCGTGAACAGCAGCTCGCCCCCGGCTTCGGCCAGGACGTCATGCAGGCTGCCCGCCGTATGCTCGCCGATGGGCACCTCGCACTGGGCGTAGACCGGCCCGGCATCAAGGGCGGGCACGATGCGCATGATGGACACGCCCGTCACGTCCCCGGGCTGCCAGTTCTCCATGACGGCGCGCTGGATGGGCGCGGCGCCGCGGTAACGCGGCAGCAGGGAGGTGTGGACGTTGAGGGTGTCCACCGTGGGGATGTCCAGCACGGCCTGCGGCAGGATGAGGCCGTAGGCGGCCACCACCAGCAGGTCGGGTTTGAGGGCGGCCAGCTCGTCCACCGCGCCTTCCTGACGGAAATTCAGGGGCTGGTGCACGGGCAGGCCCAGCTCCAGGGCCAGCTTTTTCACCGGCGAGGGCGTCAGCTTGTGGCCCCGGCCGGCGGGCCGGTCGGGCTGGGTGTAGACGGCCACCACGTCGCCGCCGGGCCACCGGACCAGCCGCCGCAGCACGGCGGCGGCCAGGTCCGGGGTCCCCATGAAGACTATCCTTTGCGCTTGAGCCATTTCTTCACCCGGGTGTCGTACAGGGAACGGCGCAGGCGGCCGATGCGGTCGATGAAGAGGGTGCCGTCCAGATGGTCGGCCTCATGCTGGATGACGATGGCCGCAAAGCCGTCCAGGTCCTCTTCTACGATCTTGCCGTCCAGATCCATGTAACGCAGGTGCACGCGCTCAGCGCGCTGCACGTCGGCCCGGTAGTTGAGGGGCACGGAGAGGCAGCCTTCCTGGCGGCTGAGCACGGTCTCCTCGCTCAGGGTCAGTTCGGGGTTGATGACGACCCGGGGCTGCTTCTCCTCGTCCTGCGCGGCGGGATCCATGACCAGCATGCGGATATTACGGCCCACCTGCGGCGCGGCCAGCCCCACGCCGGGGGCCTCGTACATGGTCTCCAGCATGTCGGCGGCCAGCTGGCGGATCTCGTCGGTGATCTCCGTCACGGGCACGCATTTTTCCTTCAGGCTGGCAGCGGGATAGGTCACAATATCCAGAATCATGGCATCCTCCCGCTAGGCTTGGGCGTTCTCGGCGGGTTTGGCGGCTTCCTTGTCGGTCTCGCGCAGGCGCAGGCCCAGTTCACGCAGCTGACGCGCGGACACCGTGGAGGGCGCCTCGGTCATCAGGCAGGTGGCCTTCTGGGTCTTGGGGAAGGCGATGACGTCGCGGATGCTGGGCGCGCCGGAAAGCAGCATGACCAGACGGTCCAGACCAAAGGCCAGACCACCGTGCGGCGGCGCACCGTGCTCCAGGGCCTGGATGAGGAAGCCGAACTGGGCCTCGGCCTGCTCGGGCGTGAAGCCCAGGGCCTGGAACATGTGGCGCTGCACTTCGGCGGAGTGGATGCGGATGGAACCGCCGCCCACTTCGTTGCCGTTGAGCACCATGTCGTAGGCACGGGCCAGGGCGCGGGCCGGGTCGCTGTTCATGATCTCCAGATGACCGGGCGCGGGCGAGGTGAAGGGATGGTGGCAGGCCACATAGCGCTTTTCTTCCTCGCTGTATTCGAACAGCGGGAATTCCGTCACCCACAGGAAGTTGAAGGTGTTCTCGGGGATCAGGCCCAGCTGGTTGCCCAGGTGCACGCGCAGGTTGCCCAGGGCGGCGTTGACCATGGCGGGCTCGCCGGCCTGGAAGAAGACGATGTCGCCCACCTGGAGGTCCAGGGCCTCACGGATGCCGGCGCGTTCTTCTTCGGACAGGAACTTGGCGATGGGCGACTGCCACTCGTTTTCCTTGATCTTGATCCAGGCCAGGCCCATGGCGCCGTAGATCTTGACGAACTCGGTGTAGGCGTCGATCTCCTTGCGGGTCATGGATTCGCCGCCGGGCACCTTCATGGCCTTGACCAGCTTGGCCTGGGCAAAGAGCTTGAAGCCGGAGCCGCGCACGATGTCGGTGATGTCCACCAGCTCCAGACCGAAGCGGGTATCGGGCTTGTCCACACCGTAGCGGCGCATGGCTTCTTCGTACTTCATGCGCGGGAAGGGACGGGGGATGTCCATGCCCATGACGTCGTGGAACACGCGGGCCATGAGGTTTTCGGCCATGGTCATGACCTTTTCCTCGTCCACGAAGCTCATCTCGATATCCACCTGGGTGAATTCGGGCTGGCGGTCGGCGCGCAGGTCTTCGTCACGGAAGCAGCGCACGATCTGGAAGTAGCGGTCGAAACCGCCCACCATGAGCAGCTGCTTGAACAGCTGGGGCGACTGCGGCAGGGCGTAGAACTGGCCGGGGTTGAGACGGCTGGGCACCAGGAAGTCGCGGGCGCCTTCGGGCGTGGACTTGGTGAGCACCGGGGTCTCCACTTCCAGGAAGCCGTCGTCGTCCAGCTGGCGGCGGATGGCCTGGGCCACCTTGTGGCGCAGGCGCAGGTTGGCCTGCATGCGCGGACGGCGCAGGTCCAGATAACGCCAGGCCAGGCGCAGGTTCTCACCGGCGTCGCAGCGATCTTCGATGGCGAAGGGCGGGGTCTTGGAGGTGTTGAGCAGTTTCCACTCGTGCACCACCACTTCGATGGCACCGGTGACCAGGTTGGGGTTGGTCATGCCCTCGGGACGGGGACGCACCACGCCCTTGATGGCCAGCACGTATTCGGAACGCAGGATGTGCGCGTTCTCGTGCGCGGCGGGAGCGATATCAGGGCTGAAAACCACCTGGGTCAGGCCTTCACGGTCACGCAGGTCCACGAAGATGAGGCCGCCGTGGTCGCGGCGGTATTGCACCCAGCCCATGAGGCAGACCGTCTGTCCATCGTTGTCCAGGGTCAGCTGGCCGCAGGTGTGGCTGCGGGTCCAGTCGCCGAGGTCTTCGATGAACTTCTGGTGCTCCTGCTGCACGTCCAGGCTTTGCGTCTGTTCAGTCATTATTTTTTCCCATTGTCAGAATTGGCAGCAAGGAAGTCCGCCGCGGCATCCAGGGACAGGGTCTGCTGCTCACCGCTGTCCATGTCCTTGACGACCACGGCGCCGGCGGCCGCTTCATCGGGGCCCATGATGCAGCAGAAACGGGCATTGGACTTGCCCGCCTGGCGCATCAGGCCCTTGAAACCGGCGTCGCTGAAATTCATCTCGCCCGTGAGGCCCAGGCCGCGCAGGCGCTGCACCAGGCCGAAGCTCAGGTCGCGGCTCTGCGCGTCCATGGCCACGGCATAGAAATCCGGGCGGGGGGCTTCTTCGTCCCCGAGCATGAGGGCCAGGCGCTCCATGCCGCAGGCAAAGCCCACGCCGGGCACGTCGGGGCCGCCCACGCTCCTGACCAGGCCGTCATAACGGCCGCCACCGGCCACGGCGGCCTGCGCGCCGATGCTTCCGCTTACCACCTCGAAGGTGGTGCGGCAATAGTAGTCCAGACCGCGCACCAGACGGTGGTCGATCTCGTACGTGACCCCGGCGGCGTCCAGCAGGCGCAGCACGGTGTCGAAGTGTTCCTTGCACTCGGGGCAGTTGTAGTCCAGCAGGCGGGGCGCCGCGTCGGTGACGCAGCGGCATTTTTCCTGCTTGCAGTCCAGCACGCGCAGGGGGTTGGTCTCCATGCGGCGGGTGCAGTCCTCGCACAGCTGGTCACAGCAGTCCTGACGGTGCAGATAGTCCACCAGGGCCTGCTTGAACAGCGGGCGGCAGTGGGCGCAGCCCAGGGAGTTGAGCTTGAGCGTCAGGTCCTTGAGGCCCAGCGCGGTGAGGAAGCGCGTGAGCATGATGATCAGGTCCGCGTCGGCATAGGGGCTGTGGGAGCCCAGGCATTCGCAGTTGATCTGGTGGAACTGGCGCATGCGGCCCTTCTGGGGACGCTCGTAGCGGAACATGGGGCCGGTGGTGAACAGGCGGCTCACGGACTCGCGGCTGTAGCGGGCGTCTTCCACATAGGCGCGCATGACGCCGGCCGTGGCTTCGGGGCGCATGGTCATCATGCGGCCCTTGCGGTCCGGGAAGGTGAACATCTCTTTCTGCACCACATCGGTCTCTTCACCGATGGAGCGCTTGAACAGGTCGGTGTATTCCAGCACGGGGGTGCGCAGCTCCACGAAGCCGTAACGGCTGAAGATCTCGCGCGCGGTATTCTCCATGCGGGTGAACAGCGTGCTCTGCGGCGGATACATGTCCGCAAAGCCCTTGATACGATTAGCGATAACAGCCATGTGAAAAACCTCGGACTAACGGCTGCCGCAGCAGCCGCCGCATTCCAGACGGAGTTTGCCCGACTCGCGGCAGGGCACGGGATACTTGCCGTCGAAGCAGGCCAGGCAGTAGCTGTCGGACTGCATGACGGAGCGCAGCAGGCCGTCGATGCTCAGGTAATGCAGGGAATCCACGTCCAGCATCCTGGTGATCTCGGGCAAGCTGTATTTGGCCGCGATGAGCTCCCCGCGCGAGGCGAAGTCGATGCCGTAGAAGCAGGGGAACTTCACCGGCGGGCAGCTGATGCGGATGTGCACTTCCTTGGCGCCCAGCTCGCGCAGCTTCTTGACGCGGGTGATCATGGTGGTGCCGCGCACGATGGAGTCGTCCACGATGCAGATCTTTTTGCCTTCGATCATGGAGCGCACGGGATTGATCTTCACGCGCACGCCGAAGTTGCGCATGCTCTGCGTGGGCTGGATGAAGGTGCGGCCCACGTAGTGGTTGCGGATCATGGCGTGCTCGTAGGGCAGCTCGGCGCACTGGGCGAAGCCCACGGCCGAATAGACGCCGGAATCGGGGAAGGGCATGATGAAGTCCACGTCGGGGGTGGACTCGTGGGCCAGCTGCCAGCCCATCTGCTTGCGGCACTGGTAGACCTGCTCGCCGAAGACGAAGGAGTCGGGACGGGCGAAGTAGACCAGCTCGAAGATGCACTGGCGGGGACGTTCCGGCAGGGGGCCGCGCAGCTGTTCGCTGCGTTCGCCCTTGCCGTCCATGATCAGCATCTCGCCGGGCTGGATGGGCCGCTCGTAGTCGGCTTCCAGCAGGTCGAAGGCACAGGTCTCGGAGGCCAGCACCGGCGCGCCGTCCAGACGGCCCAGGGCCAGGGGATGGAAACCGTAGGGGTCGCGCACGGCCACCATGGTGCCGCCGGCGTAGACCAGCAGGCAGTAGGCGCCGCGCACGCGGGCGCAGGCTTCGCGGATGGCGTCCACCAGGTCATGCCCGCGCAGGGCGCGCACGATGAGGTGCATGAAGACTTCGGTATCGTTGGTGGTGCTGAAGATGGCGCCGTCGTTCTCCAGTTCCTCGCGCAGCTCCATGGTGTTCACCAGGTTGCCGTTGTGGGCGATGGCGATGTCCAGCCCCTTGTAGTGGGCCACGAAGGGCTGGGCGTTGCGTGCCGCGGAACGGCCCGTGGTGGAGTAACGCACATGGCCCAGAGCGATGGTGCCCGGCAGGGCCTGCAGGTTGGCTTCGGCGAAGACATCGGGCACCAGTCCCATGCCCTTGTGCTCGTGCAGCAGGCCTTTCTCGTCGATGGTGACGATGCCCGCGCTCTCCTGTCCGCGATGCTGCTGGGCGTACAGACCGAAATAGGTCAGGCGCGCCGCTTCCTCATGACCGTAGATACCCAAAAGACCACACTCGTGGCGAATCATAGCGTTTCCTCACTGCCAGCGCAAAATGCGTTGTTGTCTCCTCCGCCCTGCGGCGGGACCGTCTTCCCTCCCACCGCTCCGGGGCCGGCCTTGCAGCCAAGGCGACCGGCCGGCGCACGGCGGTACAAAGGGCGTGTCATATAACGGCGGGCCGCGCAATGCAAGTCCGCGCCCGCGCCGCTCCTCCCCTGACGCCTGCCCTGTCCCGGACAGGGCCCCCGGAAGACGCGCGGCCGGGCCTCCCCCGCCTCGTGCCTGGCCGGGGCCGCTCCGGCGGCTGCCGCCGGGGACCGGAACCAAAGGGCGCGGCACCCCCGGGGGCGCCGCGCCGCATGTCTATTCGTTGCCGTCATCCGCTCCCGCTTCCTCAGGAGCGCTCTCCCGGGCTGCCGCCGCGCTTTCGGGCGCGTCGTCCCCCTCTTCCAGATCATCCATGCGGCTGCCGGTCTGGCCGCCTTCGTCCACACGGTCGAAGCCCACCACATGCGCGCCTTCGTCCAGGCGCACCAGCATGACGCCCATGGTGGCCCGCCCCTTGCTGCGCACATCGTCCACGCTGATGCGCACCACCTTGTTGGCCGAGGTCAGCATGATGAGGCCGTCATTGTCACGCACGGGCATGGCGCCCACCACGGGACCGGTCTTGGACGTGACCTTGAAGTTGATGATGCCCTTGCCGCCGCGCGACTGGAGGCGGTAGAGGTCCACGCGGGTGCGCTTGCCGAAGCCGTTGGCGGAAATGGACATGATCTCCGTGGTCTGGTCGTTCTCCTTGAGGATGACGCCGGCCACCACCACGTCCTGGCGGCGCAGGGCGATGCCCTTGACGCCCGTGGCCACGCGGCCCATGGGGCGCACGTCCTTGCAGGCGAAGCGGATGGAATAACCGTCGGCCGTGGCCAGCACGATGTGGCTGTCCTCACGGATGGGCCGCACCACCACCAGCTCGTCGTCCTCGCGCAGGCCCACGGCCATGAGGCCGCTCTTGCGGCAGCGGGCATAGAGCGAGGCCGAGGAGCGCTTGACCATGCCGCGCCTGGTCACGAAGAGGAAGTACTTGTCCTCGGCGAACTCGCGCACGGCCAGCACCGTGGTGACCCACTCCCCTTCCTCCAGGGGCAGCAGGTTGTTGATGTGCACGCCCTTGGCCGTGCGGCTGCCCTCGGGCACCTGATGCACCTTGAGCTGGTGCATGCGGCCCTTGTTGGTGAACAGGCACAGGTACTGGTGGTTGGTGGTGGTCAAGAACTCCTGCACATAGTCGTCATCGGAGGTGTGCAGGGCAGCGATGCCCTTGCCGCCGCGCTTCTGCTGCTGGTAGTTCTCCAGGCTGGTGCGCTTCATGTAGCCGCGGCGCGACAGGGTGATGACCACTTCCTCGTCGGGGATGAGGTCCTCGATGTCGATGCCGCCCAGGGCGTCGGTGAGCACCTCGGTACGGCGCGGCGTGGCGAAGGTCTCGCGGATCTCGCGGATCTCGCGCTTGAGCTCGGAGCGCAGCACCTCGGGGTTCTCCAGCACGGACTTGAAGAACTCGATCTTTTCCAGCAGCTCGCGGTATTCGGCCATGAGCTCCTCGCGCTGCAGGCCGGTCAGGCGCTGCAGGCGCATGTCCAGGATGGCGCGGGCCTGCACCTCGGTGAGCTCGAAGCGCCGCATGAGGCCGGCGCGGGCCTCGTCCGGGCTGGCGGAGGCGCGGATCAGGGCCACCACCTCGTCGATGTGGTCGATGGCGATGCGCAGGCCTTCCAGGATATGGGCGCGGGCCTCGGCCTTCTGCAGGTCGTAGCGGGTGCGGCGGATGACCACCTCGCGGCGGTGGTCCACGAAGCAGGACAGGGCCGTCTTGAGGTTGAGCAGCACGGGACGGTTGTCCACCACGGCCAGCATGTTGATGCCGAAACTGGTCTCCAGCGGCGTGTACTTGTACAGGCTGTTGATGACGATGTCCGGGATGGTGCCGCGCTTCAGGTCGATGACCACGCGGATGCCCTTGCGGTCGGACTCGTCGCGCAGGTCGGAGATGCCGTCGATCTTGTGCTCATTGACCAGGCCGGCGATCTTCTCCACCAGCGAGGACTTGTTGAGGCCGAAGGGGATCTCGCGGATGACGATGGCCTGCAGGCCCTTCTTGCGCTCTTCCACTTCCAGGCGGCCGCGCACCTTCACGGTGCCGCGACCGGTGTGGTAGGCGTCGGACAGGCCCTTGCCCGCGTAGACGAAGCCGCGCGTGGGGAAGTCCGGGCCCTTGACCACGTCCATGAGGTCCGAGATGGTGCACTGGGGATCGTCCAGCAGCATCTGCAGGGCGTCGCACAGCTCGCCCAGGTTGTGGGGCGGGATGTTGGTGGCCATGCCCACGGCGATGCCCGACGAACCGTTGAGCAGCAGGTTGGGCACCTTGGTGGGCAGCACCGAGGGCTCCTGCAGGGTGTTGTCGTAGTTGGGCCGGAAGTCCACGGTCTCCTTGTCGATGTCGGCCAGGAACTCGCCGGCCAGGCGCGACATGCGCACTTCCGTGTAACGCATGGCGGCCGCGGCGTCGCCGTCGATGGAGCCGAAGTTGCCCTGCCCGTCCACCAGCGGGTCGCGCATGGAGAAATCCTGGGCCAGACGCACCAGGGCATCGTACACGGCGCTGTCGCCGTGGGGGTGGTACTTACCGATGACGTCACCGACGATGCGCGCCGATTTCTTGTGCGGACGGTTGTAACTGTTGGCCAGCTCGTACTGGGCGTACATGATGCGCCGGTGCACGGGCTTGAGGCCGTCGCGCGCGTCGGGGATGGCGCGCCCGATGATGACCGAAAGGGAATACTCCAGATAGGATTTGCGGAGTTCCTTCTCAATGCTGACTTGCGGCTGCTGTGTGCCGCTGTTCTGTTCAGACACGTTTGCCTCGCAGGTAAAATATCAGGTCGGGAGCGGGTCCCGTGTTCTTTCCCAAAGGGTGTGCCGGGGGAGCCGCCGGGCGGCCCCCGCCGGGGAACGTCCTCAGGCGGCCAGCCAGTACCTGCCCCAGAGCCAGACCAGCAGCAGCATGGTCCCCTCACCGAAGCAGACACGGATCACGGCGGGCAGGAGACGGCGCACGTCCCCCGCGCAGCGGGAGCTGGTGAAGATGAAAACGAAGATGTTGCTGAACAGCACTGCCATGGCCGCCGGATAGGCCAGGCTGTAGGCCCGGGGATAGCCTTCCAGCGAGATGGTCAGCCACAGGCACATGGCCGCGCAGACCAGCCAGCCGCAGACGGCGATGATGGAGCAGCCCAGGCAGCTCTTCCTTTCCTTGCCGGTATCCTGCATGCGTCGTCCCTCCGGCGGCTAGATGTCCAGATCCTGCACGCTCAGGGCGTTGCGTTCGATGAATTCGCGGCGGGGCTCCACCCGGTCGCCCATGAGTTCCTCGAAGGCGTCCGACGCCTCGTTGGCGTCCTCCACCGAGACCTGCAGCAGCACGCGGTTCTCGGGGTTCATGGTGGTCACCCAGAGCTGCTCGGGGTTCATTTCGCCAAGACCCTTGTAGCGCTGGATGTTGATGCCCTTGCGGGCCTCGTCCAGGGTCATCTGCATGAGGCCGAACACGTCGCCGGCCTGGCTGCTGCTGTCCTTGCGGCGCAGGCTGAAGTCCAGCCCGCCGCACTGTTCGCGCAGGTCGCTGAACAGCTGCCAGGTCTGCCGGTACAGGCGGGAGGCGAAAAACTCCATGCCCCGGCGGGTGTGGTGGCTGCCCGTGTTCTCGAACACGGCGAACACGCGGCCTTCGTCCTCGTCCTCGCTGTGTTCCCTCTCCAGGCTCAGGACGTAGTCGTGCTTCTCCAGCCAGGCCAGGAAAGCGGCATCGCGGGCCTCCAGCAGCTCGCGGTCCACGGCGCGGGGATAGGTGGCCAGGGCCAGGAACAGGGGCCGGGGCATGCCGGTGCTCTCGGCATCGGCCACGCGCAGCTCGATCTTCTCGATGGTCTCCATGAGGCGGATCAGGTCGCGGCCCGTGTATTCCCGCCCGTTGGCGGCCACCACGGCCACGTCCTCGCTCACGCGGTTGAGCAGGAACTCGTTGAGCTCGGCGTCGTCCTTGATGAACTTTTCCATGCGCGCGTTGTGCACACGGTACAGGGGCGGCTGCGCGATGTAGACGTAGCCCTTTTCCACCATCTCCTGATACTGCCGGAAGAAGAAGGTCAGCAGCAGGGTGCGGATATGGGCGCCGTCCACGTCGGCGTCGGTCATGATGATGATCTTGTGGTAGCGCAGCTTGTCGAGGTCGGTGTCCTCCTCGCCGATGCCCGCGCCCATGGCCGTGATGAGGGCCTTCACTTCCTTGTTGGCCAGCATCTTGTCGAAGCGGGTGCGCTCGGTATTCAGGATCTTGCCGCGCAGGGGCAGGATGGCCTGGTTGCGCGGGTTGCGGCCCTGCTTGGCGGAGCCGCCTGCGGAGTCGCCTTCCACGATGAACAGTTCGGATTCCGCGGGGTCCTTGCTCTGGCAGTCGGCCAGCTTGCCGGGCAGGGAATTGTCCGAGAGCGCGCCCTTGCGGCGCACCAGTTCCTTGGCGCGGCGGGCGGCGTCGCGGGCGCGGGCGGCGTCTACGGCCTTGTCGATGATCAGGCGGATGTCCTTGGGGTTCTCCTCGAAGTAGACCGTGAGCCTGTCATAGACCATGCCGGCCACCATGCCGGCCACTTCGCTGTTGCCGAGCTTGGTCTTGGTCTGGCCTTCGAACTGGGGCTGGGGCAGCTTGACGCTGATGACGGCCGTGAGGCCCTCGCGCACGTCGTCGCCCGACAGGGCCGTGCCCTTGAGCTTCTTGGTCAGGTCCGGCTGGTTCTTCACATAGCCGTTGATGGCGCGGGTGAGCGCCGTGCGGAAGCCCACCAGGTGCGTGCCGCCTTCCTTGGTATGGATGTTGTTGGCGAAGGTGAGGATGGTCTCCTTGTAGCCGGCGTTGTACTGGAGGGCGAAGTCGATGGTCACATTGTCCACCACGCCTTCGGCCGTGATGATGGGGTGGATGCCCTGCTGGCCGGAGTTGAGGTCGCTCACGAACTGGCGGATGCCCCCCTCGGCGTGGAAGACGTGGGTCTCGCTGGTGCGCTCGTCGATGCATTCGATGTACAGGCCCTTGTTGAGGTAGGCCAGCTCCTCGAAGCGCTTCTTGAGGGTGTCGTAGGAGAACTCCAGCACCTCGAAGATCTGTTCGTCGGGCTGGAAGCGCACCGTGGTGCCGTGGCCGTCGGCCTCGCCGATGACCGTCAGCTGGTCCTGCGGCACGCCGCGGGAATAGTGCTGGCGGTAGCGCTTGCCGTCGCGGCGCACCGTGACCGTCAGCCACTCGGACAGGGCGTTGACGCAGGACACGCCCACGCCGTGCAGGCCGCCGGAGACCTTGTAGCTGTTGTTGTCGAACTTGCCGCCGGCGTGCAGTTTGGTCATGACCACCTGCACCGCGGGCACGCCTTCCTTGGGATGGATGTCCACGGGGATGCCGCGGCCGTCGTCGCGCACGGTGACGCTGTTGTCGGCGTGCAGGATGACGGTGATGTGGGTGCAGAAGCCGGCCATGGCCTCGTCGATGGAGTTGTCCACCACTTCGTACACCAGGTGGTGCAGGCCGCGCACGTCGGTGGAACCGATGTACATGGCCGGGCGCTTGCGCACCGCGGACAACCCTTCGAGAATGGTAATGGATGAGGCGTCGTAGCTGGAGGCCATGTCAGGAGCCATTAAACATCTTCCTCGCTATAATAGGTGGATTCGGAAATCTTCATGGGCATGATGATGACCGTGTACTCGTTGTCTTCGGCACCGCGGATGCCGCAGGGGCCCTCGGCGCCGGTCAGGATCATGTCCACGCTGGGCGAGGTGAAATGGCCCAGCACGTCCATGAGGTTGCGGGTGGGGAAGGCGATGCGGCTGATGTCGCCGCGGTAGGTCACTTCCAGGCTCTCGTTGGCCGAGCCGGTGTCCTGTCCCTGGGCGGAGAGGCGCACTTCGTTGTCGCCCAGGTCGAGGTAGGCGCAGCGGTCGCTGTCGGTATTGAAGATCTGGATGCGGCCCAGGGCCTCGATGGCTTCCTTGCGGTTGACGGTGAGCAGGCTCACGCCGTCGCCTTCCAGGCGGCTCATGAACACCGTGTAGTCGGGATAGTCATGCCCGGCACGCGGTACGGACAGGCTCTCGGCACCGTCCAGGGTGCGCAGGTACAGGCGCTTGTCGGTGATGTTGAGCTCTATCTCGTCCACGCCCAGCCATTTCTTCATGTCCTGCAGGTACTTCTTCTGGATCAGCACGCCTTCTTCGGGCAGCCGGGCGGCCAGGTCGTCATGGGTGAAGGAGACCAGGGCGAACTGGTGGCCGTTGAGGCCGCAGACGTCGATACGGCCGTTGCCGCAGGGCTTCATGTACAGGCAGGTGATGGCGTCGGTGGCGTCGTCGTCGCTGATGCAGAAGACCACGCGGTCCAGCACGTCCTGCAGGAAGTCCCCCGACCAGGTCACCGGGGTCTCGGCCGGGAATTCGGAAAAGTTCTGGAACCACTCGGCCCCGCTCACGGGCAGCTTGTAGGTACGGCGGCCCTGTTCCAGCAGCAGGTTGCCGGTGCCCTCGTCCAGGGTGAGCTGGAGCACGCCCGCGGGCAGCTGGCGCACCAGATCCACGAAGGCACGGCCCTGCACGCCGATGAGTCCCGGCTGCTTCACTTCGGCGGGGTAACGGCCGGTGAACTCGATGTTGGCATCCGTGGCCATGATGGACAGGCTGCCCTGCTCGGCCTTGAGCCAGATGGAACGCAGGTAGGCGGCTCCTGCCTTGGCAGGGATGATGGCCGCCGCCTTCTGCAGGCCTTCGATGATCTGTTCTTTATTAACAGAAAGTTTCATAAAAGAATCCTTGTAATAATTGATGCCTGTGCTTTTGTGCAGAACGTATGCAACAAGCTGTTTTCCTTTGATTTTTTAAGCATGCCTTTAAGCACTGCCCGTCTACGTCCTGAACAGTCCGTCCCCGGAGGGGCTGTCCGGCTGTTCCTGATGTGCGCATTTCTCCAGTCTGGCGACAAGGCGTTGCACATCTTTGTTACTTTCCAGCATTTTTCCAATCTTTTTGACCGCATGGATGACGGTACTGTGGTCGCGTCCGCCAAAGGCCCGTCCCAGTTCGGGGTAGGAGAGGCCCAGATGGCGGCGACAGACGTACATGGCCGCCTGCCGCGCCATGACCAGCCGTGCGTGGCGCCCCGTGCCCGTGATGTCGGCGGGGGCGGCGTCACAGCAGCGCGCGGCCTCGGCCAGGATCTGTTCGTGTCCGGCATGGCAGGCCTGCACCGGGCCCGTACGGGCCAGACGCTCCAGATCGTCCAGGCTGGGGCGTGCGGCGGCGCCCTCTCCCCAGGCGGCCTTGACCCGGAGCAGCAGGGAACGCAGCCCCCGGAAATGGGCCGCACGGCGTGCCATGAGGCGCAGGTGTTCGCGGGGCAGGTCCAGGGCGTTCTCCCGGCAGCACTGCTGCAGGTAGCGCATACGGGCTTCCATGTCCGGCGGGGTCAGCTCGGCGGAGAGCAGCCGCCGGACGCTGGCGGCGGGGCCGGGCTCCCACGTTCCAAGCACATGGGGGCCGCCCTTCAGGGCCAGGACCGCCGGGGCCGCGTCGGGGCGGTGCGCCAGCAGGGCCGCCAGCAGGCGCTGGGCACGGGGTTGCCCGTCCAGGGCCTGGATATCGTCCAGGAACAGGGCATCGGCCTGTTGCCAGAACAGGAGCGCCGTCTGTTCCCCCGGCGGACAGTGCCGAAAAAAACGGGCCGCCGGGGCCAGGATGACCCGCAGGCCCTGCCGGGCAAGGGCAGCGGCCATATGGTGCAGCAGATGGCTCTTGCCCGTGCCTTTTTCACCATGCAGCAGAAAGGGGCTGTGTCCGGGCTCCCGCAGGACGACGGCCCTGGCCAGGGCCAGGGGAAAGGCATTGCGGGCGCCGCCGGGCAGCGGCGCGTCGTCCCCGCTGCCGCCGGCATGGAGGAACAGGATGTCCGGGATGCGGAACGGGGCCGCCTGCGGCGCCGGGCGCCAGGGCAGGGGCTGCCCGTGCAGGACATATTCCAGCCGGGGGGCCACGTCATCCGGCCAGGCGGCGTTCACGGCTGCCGAAAAATCCGTTTCGTGCGGCGCGAACCAGCGGGCGAAGTAGATGTGGGGAAAGGTGATCCGCAACACATTGCCGGACGGGAGGTGTTCCATGACCAGGCCGTCCAGCCAGGGCGCTCCCCCGCCATCCGGGCCGCCGGGCAGATGCCGGCGCAGACGGCGGCGAAAATCCTGAAGGGAAACATGTGCATCTGTCATGGGCGGCCCCTTGCGATCCGGGACCATCTTCCGGTCGTCGCAAAGATGTTTTGATAGCATAAAAACGTCAGCTAAACAAGTGTGCGTATGGTTCTCCGGCACGACGGATGGGTCAGGAAGGCGTGCATTTGGACGGTAAGCTTTTTTGCCTCCTTCTGTGTGGGGGGATACGGCTGCGCAGGACAAAAGCCCCCAGCAGCCTGCCTGTACAGACTGCCGGGGGCGGGGACACAAGGGGTGTCACTTATGACACCTTTGTGCGTATCTTTTGTAACCTGTTGTATAAATTACTTTTTATCAACGAATGTCTCGGGCAGGAGCCAGGCGGCCAGCGCGCTGACGGCGGCCAGGAGCGCCAGCGGGGCAAAGGCCCATGTCCAGGGATGGGGCAGGCCCGCCTGCTGGGCGCAGGAGAGCAGCGCCCCGGAGAGCAGCTGGAGCAGGGCCCCGCCCACGAAGACCGATGAAGCCAGGATGCCGCTCAGGCTGCCCACCATGCGGTCGCCGAAGCGCTCCCGGCCGGTGGCATAGCCCACGGGGCAGGGGCCGTTGGCCGCGATGCCCAGGCCCAGGGAGACGGCGAACAGCAGGGGCACGCCCAGGCTGTCGCTGCCCAGGCTCAGGGCCGCGGCGGAGACGCAGGCCAGCAGACTGGCCAGGACCAGGGTCTTGCGGCGCGACTTGAGGCGCTTTTCGCTGATCCAGGTCAAAAGCGGCGTCCCGGCGATGAAGCCCACGGCGCCCATGGCCAGGATGTTGCCGATGAGGCTGGGAGAAAGGCCGAAGGTCCCGCCCAGGTAGACCGCGCCCCAGAGGCCGTGGAACACGAAGTACTGCGACGGCAGGGACAGATACCAGACGATCATCTTCCAGAAGTCGGGCTGCTTTGCCATGGCGGCCACGTCCCGCAGCACGTCGGCCAGGCGGATGCCGTTGCCGGTGGCGGCCAGATGGGGCGGCCAGTCCCGCACCACGGCATGGATGATGACGGTCAGGGAACAGGTCAGCACGGAAAGTGCCAGGAAGACCAGCCGCCAGCCCACCCAGTGGTTGGCCAGGGAAAGCGGCGTGGTGGCCAGCAGGCCGCCCATGCCGCCCGCGATGAAGAACAGGGTGCAGAGACGGGAGAAGGTCTCGGGCGCGAACCAGCGGCTGAACAGGGTAAAGGACGAGGACATGACCCCCGCCATGCCCAGACCGTTGAGCAGGCGCCCGGCCACGGCCTGGGGCAGACTGTGGGCCGTGGCGAACAGGAAGCCGCCCAGGGCCGCCACCAGGAACTGGCAGCTCAGCAGGCGCCGCGGGCCGAAACGGGTGGAGAGGATGCCGGAAAAGACCTGGGTGAGGGCATAGGCGTACAGGTAGGCGGAACCCAGCAGGCCCATGTCGCCGGAGGAGAGCCCGAGGTCCTGCATGACATCGGGAGTGACGACGGTGATGGCCACATTCTGGATGAAAACGACCAGATAGGCTGAGGAAAGGACGAAGAACAGCCATTTTTTGTAGGAGAGATGCAAAGACACGAAAGGCTCCACGAAAGCGTCCTGCGGCGCTGCTGTGATGAGATTGTTTGTTGCGTGAGCAACATCTATACGGCAGCCGCAAGAAAATCAAGAGAAGGTGTTTTAATTATTTTTTTATTTTTCAGCAGGTTATCATATTTTTGCACATATTGACACAACGAACACCCCTCAGGGGGGCCCGGCAGGGGCCCCGCTGTCCTCGCCGGCCGGGCCCCTTGCTGGACAACTGACGGGCGCGCAGGATATATGCCATACTGTTTGGAGTGTACCGCATGAAAAAAACAGGACTCGCAGTCTTTTTCGTCTTCGTGATCCTCCTCGGCCTGCTGGCAGGGCAGCTGGGCATCGCCCACCTGCCCGGGAGCACGAAGGATGCAGATACGGCGCCCGGCCCGGCCGTGACGGAACAGGCCGCGGAGGCCCCGGCCCGGGATGGGGAGGCGGAGCTCCCCGAGGCGGGGACGGAGGGCGCCGGGCAGGAAAATGCTCCCGCCGCTCCCGATGGAGAGGCCGCGGCGGACCAGGAGGTCCAGCCCGCGGTGCCCCTGCCCGAAGGGGCAGAGATCATCAACGGCGAGGCCGTGGTCCACGGTACGGTGGAAAAGGGCGACACCGTCAGCAAGATCATCGAAGGCAACACCGCCTCCGGCTCCCATCCCTATGTGAGCGCCGCCCGGCAGGTCTTTTCCATGCGGGCCTTCCGCACCGGCCAGCCCTACACCATCGTGGTGGACCCCGCTTCCGGCCAGCTCAAGCGCTTCGAGTACGAGATCGACGCCCGCCGCCGTCTGGTGGTGGAAGGGGTGGAAGAGCCCGTGGCCCGCGTGGAGGCCATCGAATATGTGACCACCCTCGCCCAGGTGGAAGCCTCCATCGACGACAACCTGTTCCAGGCCGTGGCCGACATCGGCGAAAGCCCGCAACTGGCCCTGGCCCTGGGCAACCTGTTCGGCTCGGAGATCAACTTCATCCGCGACCTCCAGCCCGGCGACAGCTTCAAGGTGCTGGTGGAAAAGCGCTACCGCGACGGCGAGTACAAGGGCTACGGCCGTGTGCTGGCCGCCCACTTCACCAACAAGGGCACCACCTATGAGGCCTATCTGTTCCGCGACGGCACGAACCGGCCGCAGCATTACAACGCCAGGGGCGAGAACCTGCGCAAGACCCTTCTCCAGGCGCCGCTGGCCTTCACCCGCGTGACGTCCCGTTTTTCGCACAACCGCAAGCATCCCATCCTGGGCTACAGCCGTCCGCATCTGGGCGTGGACTACGGCGCGCCCACCGGCACGCCGGTCAAGGCCGTGGGCGACGGCGTGGTCACCCGGCGCAGCTGGGCCGGCGGCTACGGCAACCAGGTCATCATCAAGCATTCGGCCGGGCTGGAGTCCATGTATTCCCATCTGTCCGGCTATGCCCGCGGCCTGCGCAACGGCCAGCGCGTGCGCCAGGGCCAGGTCATCGGCTTCGTGGGCAGCACGGGCCTTTCCTCCGGGCCGCATCTGGATTTCCGCCTGCGGCAGAACGGCAAGTTCGTCAATCCGGCCAAGGCCATCAACCCGCGCGGCGAAGGCGTGCGCAAGGCCTCCCTGGGCAGGTTCCGCAAGACCGTGGAAAAGGAACGCGCCCTGCTGCTGGGGCATACGTCCCTGCTGGAATATGATGTGGACAGCATCGTGCCCCCGGACGATGTGGCGCCTTCCGCCAGGTAGCGGCCACGATGCTTTTTGGGCAGTACGCCGACAGGAACGCCCCGTGCATGGCACGGGGCGTTCGTTTTTGGGAGGAAGGTACCCCCTTTGACCAGTGAAGGGGGTACCTTCCTCCCGGGCCCCCATCCCCTCCAAATGTACTTTCTCCGGGGGCCTGTCCCGCTCCTGAAAAGCAAAAGCCCCTGTGAAGGGGCTGTGTGCTGAGGCAGGGGGCCGTAGCCGCAACGGTGGCAGAAACCCGGGGGAGGAAGTCTTCCCCGGGACGGTTTCATGCGGTTACTGCCCGTCTCCGGGAAGACTGAAATCATAGGGGATGCCGGAGAAATAGCGCGTCAGCAGCTGGTGGAGCTGCGGATAGAAGACGGTGCGGTTGTCCCCGGCGTCCAGCAGCTGGTCCAGGCGGTGCACGCCGGTGGAGACGCCCGGCCGGAGCTGGTCCGGCGGCGGCAGGGTGATCCAGCGGGTGCCCTGGAGCTTCCGGCTGCCGCCAAGGCCCTGTCTGTCGGTATTGATGAGCATGTGGATGCTGCCGTCGAAGCCCATGTAGACATCGTGCGGGGTGAAGGCTCCGGACAGGCGGTCGGCGAGGAAGCGCAGCAGCCGGCTCTGTCCCCGGCTTTCCTGCACAGGGCGCAGGGCCGCCAGGAACGCATCGATGGCGGCCTTTGCCTCGCCGTGCTTGCCCCTGGTCCAGCGGTCGCCTTCCAGCAGGCCGTGCAGGGCCGTGGCGGCATCGTCCCGGCCGGATTCCAGGCAGACGGCCAGCTGTTCCGCCACATGCGTTTCCTTGTGGATGGCGTTGTCAAGGAGCCTGCCGCAGGCCACGGCCGCGTCCCTGCCCTTTTCCAGCAGCCGCAGGCCGTCCCGCAGGGCCGCGCGTGCCACCACGCCGCCTTCCTGGTCCGCCAGACCGTCCAGGATGCGTTCCACGCTCTGCCGCATCAGGTCGAGGCCCTCCCGGGCGCCGCTGGTGTCCAGCCCCTGCGCTTCGGGCTGGGCGCTGTGCACGGTGGGGTTCTCGGTCTGCATCCGGGCCAGGGTCAGGTTGGCCATGAAACGGGCCACGGACGTGCGCAGCTCCGTGACGGCCTGCTGCCGGTGTTCCGGCTCGCGCGGGCCGCCGGTACGCAGGCGCAGGGCCAGACGGCTGATCTGGAGCCCCTGGGAGATGAGGCTGTCCGCCTGCGGCAGCCGGGCACGCTGCAACAGCGCTCCCGCGTGGCCCACCACCTGATGCAGGGCGCGTGCCTGTTCAAGGGCGTCCAGGCGGCTTTGGGCCTGGCCTGTCCCGGCCAGCTGGAAGACGGGGCGGTCCATGGCCGGTTCGAGATGGCGCAGCAGGCCGGCCCGCCCTTCCTGGAAGCGCCGGCGCACGTCTTCCGACATCCGGTCATCTCCTGTCCTCCGGTCGAGGACGGACAGGGCGTCCCTGACGGCCCAGGCATCCGTGGCGGGAGAGCGCAGGGCCTCGATGAGCGTGTCACAGGCCCGGCCCCATTCCTGCCGGTCCATGTCCGGGGGCAGGTCGGTTTCGGCCAGCCCGTGCAGCAGCAGGCAGGCCCGGCAGCGGCTGTCCCGCTGCGCCAGCTCGTCCAGACCTTCGGTCAGCTGGCCGTACAGGCGGGAGATGTCCCGTATCTGGCGGCGTGCCTGCCGGATGCCCTGCCGGAACGGGTCCGCGTCGGGGATGGCCGCATCCGCCGGGGCGCTGTCCCCGGTGGCGGGCCGCTGGCCGCGTTCAAGGGCGGCCAGTTCCTGCCGGACGAAGTCCGCGTCGATGCGGCGGAAATCCTGCCCCTCCTGTCCCGCGCTCTCCGGCGTGTCCAGATGACGCAGGGCCAGCGCGCAGACATCGTCCAGGGCGCAGCGGATGGCCCGGCGCATCTTTTCGTCCACCTGATGCTGGACATGGGCAAAGCTGTCCGCATCGGCCGCCAGCCTGTCCTGCAGGACGGCGTCCACGGCTTCCAGGGCCGCTTGCAGGGTGTCCCGGGCCTCGCCCGTGAAACGGGCCAGCGTGGCCTGGCGTTCCTGCAGGGCCTGCCGCGCTTCTGCCTTGAAGTCGAAGCGGCCCAGGAAGAAGTCCCGCAGGGCGGCGGGGCTGAAACGGGAGCGGTAGGGCTGCGGGGCCGTTGGGGGCGCCGTGACATCGAGCGGTGCGGCGGGAGCCGTTCCCAGGTCGGTGGCCCGGGCCTCCACGCGGGCGGCCATGTCGTCCGCGCCGGTGTGCAGGGCATCCCGGATCAGGGCCAGGTCGGCGGCCATGTCCGCCTGCCCGGCATCGAGGTCGGCGATGACCGCATCCAGCAGGCCGCTCGCCTGCAATTGCCGCAACTCCTGGGCCCGCTGCGGGTCTTCCTCGCGCAGGATGGCCATGTTGCGGCGCACACGGGTCTGGAGCAGTCCGGCATAGTCCGTGCCCCGGCTGGTCATGGGGCGGGCTGTCTGGCGCAGCCCGGCCAGCTCCCGCAGGGCCGATTCCAGATCTTCCCGGCGCCGGGGATCGTCGGGCGCACCGGCAGCGGCATTGCGCAGATGGCCCAGGATCCTGCCCGTTTGGGCGCTGAAGTCTTCCAGCCCGCGACGGAACTTGCCCTGGGCACGCCAGCTGGCCGGGGTGAGGCTGTCCAGCAGCTTGGCGAACCAGCGCCCCACCGTCCTGGGCGGGCCCGGGATGCGGCCGGTCTGCCGTGTGCCCGGCTCCAGCACTTCCATGCTGTGCCTGCCCAGACGGCCCATGCCGCCCAGGGCGTCATAGCCGAAATCCGTATCAAGACTGATGTAGCGCGTCTGCGGTGCCTGCACTGGTCCTGGCATGGCGTCCCCCTTTCTTCGTAATGATGGCGGGCAGTGGTGTGGCGGGCCCGGCCGCTGCTGCCGGGCAGACAGCCGTGGGGCTTCCTGCGGCTGCCTGTGGCCCGTGGCTGCGTGTGGTTCTGGTCCGGCTTCCATCCGCGGAGTCCCGGGCCCCGCACGGCCCCTTGAGCGGATATCCCGCCGGAAGATGCCCCGCGACCCGCACGCGGAGCCCCGGCCGGGGCCCTCCGGCATCCGGCGCCGGAACACGGCGTCAGGGCGCCGGCCAGCGGCCCTGCTGGAGCTCGTCGGCCCAGTGGGCCAGGACATCCAGAAAATCTTCCAGCGCGGTGAAGAGCGTGTCCTCACCGGCCCCGGCCGCCGCCACGCGGGCAAAGGCCATGAATTCTTCGCCGTCCAGGCCGAAACGCGTGTTGCCGCTTTCCCGGCCCAGGCAGTGGGCCCGCATCATCCGCTCCATCAGCGCCCTGCCCGGCTCCCCGGCCGGGAGCGGCCCCAGACGGGCATAAAGCCAGATAGCGTCCTCGTCGTCCGCGACTTCAAGGTCCACGATGAAGCGGCCGTCAAAGCGCAGGCGGCACAGGCCGTCCCCGTTGAAGGACAGGGCTGCCCCGGTCCGGCGTGAAAGCGCGTCCAGCATCTCGTGCGGTGTCATGGTCTGCTCCGGTCGTTGAAGGTCATGAAGGTTCTGCCCGTATGCCTGTGCGGGCAGATGCATCAACAGTGCCAGCGGCCCCTGACAGAGGAAAGGCCCGACGGGCCGGGCAACCCGGGCAGCCGGGCCGGAAGGGGCGGGAACGGGGGTGGGAAAAACGCTGTCCTGCCCGTCCGCTGCCGTGAACGCTGTTGGCATCCCGGCCGGGCCGGCAGGTCCGCCGCCTCTGCCGGGAAGGCTGTCCTCCCGTCAGGGAGAGGAACATACTGATAGTTATTCTTTTTATTAAAAACAGGATGTTGCGTATGTTGCGCACATCCCCGGGCCTGCATCAGGCGTGGCGCAGCAATTTGGCGGCAAAGGCCGCGGCACCGAAGCCGTTATCTATATTGAGGACGGCCAGGCCGGGCACGCAGGAGCAGAGCATGCTGTGGAGGGCGGCCATGCCGCCCGCGCCCACGCCGTAGCCCACCGAGGTGGGGACGGCCAGCACCGGGCAGGGCACCAGACCGGCCAGCACGCCGGGCAGGGCGCCTTCCATGCCGGCCACGGCGATGATGAGGCGGGCGGCGCGCAGATCCCGGATGTGCGGGGCAAGGCGGTGCAGACCGGCCACGCCCACATCGGTGAGGAAGCCGCAGTCATGGCCCCAGAAGCGCAGCGCTCCGTAGGCTTCGGCGCCCACGGGGATGTCGGCCGCCCCGGCCGTGACCACCATGATCTCGCCCCTGCCGGGCCACGGCGGGCCCAGTTCCGGCACGTCCCGCCCCTCGCCCCCCAGGCAGAAGAGACGGCATGACGCCCAGTAGCGGCCCGTGGGGAATTCGTGTTGCAGCAGGGCCCCCTGCGCCTCCGAGGCGCGGCTGACCAGCACGGGGGCGCCGTGCCGGCTGAGGCCGCGCACGGCCCCTACCAGGGCCCCGTCGGTCTTGCCCTGGGCGAAGACGACCTCGCCCAGGCCGGTGCGCAGGGCGCGTTCATGATCCAGATGCAGGCCCTGCAGGCTGTCGGCTGCAGTGGCGTCTCCCAGATGCCGCAGGGCCTGTTCCGGCGGGATGTCCCCCCGGGCCACGGCCTGCAGCAGGCATTCGATAGCGGTATGATCCATCCCCTGCATATAGGGCAAAGGGCAGCGCTTGTCAGCAGCGGGATGGAGGGGCCGTTTTCCTGCCCTTCTTGAGTTTCTGCCGGAATGCCCCTATAATTTCCCGTTGCCCGAATCTTTGCGGGCAATAAATTCCGTGCCTTTTTTCGGAGTGCCCATGCTTGATTATATCCGTTCCAATGCCCAGTCCTTTGGCGTCAAGGTCGCCTTCGCCATCATCATCCTCGTGTTCATGTTCTGGGGCGTCGGCAGCCTGACCGACGGCGGTTCCAGCAATGTGGTGGCCAAGGTCAACGGTGAGCCCATCACGGCCCAGCAGTTCGAGCAGGCCTACCAGCGGGCCGCCGAATACGCCATGCGCAACGATCCCTCCCTGACCCGTGAGGCCCTGGTGCAGCAGAAGCTGGGCCGCCAGGTGCTCAACGAGCTCATCAGCGCCCAGCTGATCCGCCAGGAAGCCGCCCGCGTGGGGATGACCGTGAGCCCTGAGGAGATGCATTATGTGGTCTCCAGGCTGCCCGCGTTCCAGGACGCCCAGGGCAAGTTCGATCCCGGGGCCTACAAGCGTGCCATCGAAGCCCAGCGCATGAGCGTGGCCGAATACGAACAGGGCCTGGCGGACAGCATCCTGCGCGACAAGGTGATGCGCACCGTGGCCGGCAGCGCCTGGGCCGCCGGTGATGAAGCCCGCAAGTACTATGATTTCCTCACCCAGCAGCGCACGGTGGAATACCTCTATCTGCCCGCGGCCGATTTTGCCGCTTCGGTGAAGCCCACCGGGGAAGAGATCAGCGCCTGGTACGAGGCCCACAAGGCCGAGCTGGCCAGCCAGCCCCGCGTGGAAGTGGAATACGTGGCCGTGGCGCCCGAGGCCCTGGTGCGTCCCGAGAGCGTAGATGCCGGGGCCGCCCGCAAGTGGTACGAAGCCAACCAGCAGCGCTTCCGCCAGCCCGAACAGGTCAAGGTGGCCCACATCCTGGTGCCCCTGGCGGAGAACGCCTCCGAGGCGGCCGTGAAGCAGGCCATGGAAAAGGCCACCCGCATCCGCAGCGAGGCGGAAAAGGGCGACTTCGCCGCCGTGGCCGATGCCAACAACGGCCCCAATGCCGCCGGTCCCGGCGGCGAGCTGGGCTGGATCCAGCGCGGCCAGACCGTGAAGCCTTTCGAGGATGCCGCCTGGGCCCTGCAGCCCGGCCAGATCTCCGAACCTGTGCGCAGCCAGTTCGGCCTGCACATCATCAAGATGGAAGAGCGCAAGGATGCCAGCGTGCAGCCCTTTGCCGACGTGGAAGCCGAAGTGCGCGCCACCCTGGCCAAGCAGGAAGGCGTGGAAAAGGTCAACGACGTGCTGGACAGCCTGATCGGTGACAACATCAACAACCGTCCCCTGCAGGAAAGCGCGGCCCGCGCCGGCAGCTACAAGGATGCCGACGGCAGGGAACAGCCCCTGCTCAAGGCCGAGCGTACCGGTCTGGTGGGCCAGGCCGAACTGCAGAAGGCCCTGGGCGTCAGCGACGAGATGGCGGCCAGCCTGATGAAGGCCCCGGCCAACTCTCCTGTGGACACGGCCCTGGAAGCCGGTGACCGTTATCTGGTGGTGCGGGTGCTCGCCTCCGAGCCGTCCACCACGCCCAGCCTGGAGCAGGCCCGCGACCGCGTCATGAAGGCCCTGGTGGCGGAAAAGTCCCTGCAGGCCGCCATGGAAAAGGCCACCGCCATCCTCAAGGCCATGACCGGCGGCACGCTGCCCGCTGAAGACGCCGCCCGCGTGCAGAGCGCCGACCTGACCCGCGACGGCGCCCTGGCCGGCTTCGTGCCCAACCCGGCCATGAACCAGGTCATCTTCCGCGCCGCGCCGCAGACCTGGATCGACCAGGCCTTCAGCGTGTACGAGCAGGACGACAGCAGCAAGGGCGGTGCCCTGCTCTGCCGCGTGGCCGCCGTGGAACAGCCCAAGGCCGACGGCTGGGCCGGCATGGCAAACCTGCTCACCGAACTGGTGCAGCGCAAGCGCGTGGAAGGCATGTACCAGACCTTCATGCGCATGCTGGAACAGAAGTCCAAGATCGAAGTCTACAACAGCCGCGTGCTGGAAAGCGCCGGTATCTAGGAAAGATAACGGTTGGGGGTGGCCCCCCTCCTTCCCCAAAACCCGTTCATCAGAGGCTGCCCGCAAGGGCAGCCTCTTTTCTGTTGTTACCGTGCGTGCCCCGAAGGAATGAGCCCGGAACCACTTGCGGACGGTCGGCCTTTGTCTTGCGGGGGAAGGGGATCAGGACAGGCGCCATACGCCGGGCGACCATGATGGGGAGGGGAAACGTGCCGCCTCTTTTCGTGGCTGCAGGGGCGGGTATCCGTCCTCCCGGCCTCCCCTTTTGGCGGATACTTGCCGGGCCGGGACTTTACTGACAAAATAATCGTTCCCTGCGGCATTTTTTGCTGACCTTTCGGGGCTGTACGTCCAGGAGCGGGGATTGCCCTGGGGGGCAAAACAGCATATGAGCGGTTTTTGGAAGGATGGGGGGAGTTCGAGGGGGGAAGGGAACCTTTTTTCCGCCAGGAAAAGGTTCCCTTCCCCCCTCGAAAAAAGCTCCCCTTTCCGCCATCCCTTATCGCATAGGAGGTCACCATGTGTGGCATTATCGGATATGCCGGGCACCGTCCGGCGGTGCCTGTGGTCATCGAAGGCCTGCGGCGTCTTGAATACCGCGGCTATGATTCTGCGGGCGTTGCCTGGGTGCAGCGCGGCGAGCTGTGCATCACCCGTGCCCAGGGCAAGCTTTCCGCCCTTGAGGAAAAGCTGGCCAAGGAGCCTGTTTCCCTGGCCACCTGCGCCATGGGCCACACCCGCTGGGCCACGCACGGCGTGCCCGCCGAGCGCAACGCCCATCCCCATGCTTCCAACGACGGCCGCCTGGCCATCGTGCATAACGGCATCATCGAGAATTATCAGGAACTGAAGGAAGAGCTGCTGCAAAAGGGCTATGTCTTCCATTCCGAGACCGACACGGAAGTGCTGGTCAACCTCATCGCCGACTGCCACACGCAGGAACCCGACCTGCTCAAGGCCTTTGCCGCGGCCCTGCGCCGGGCCCGCGGCGCCTATGCCGTCTGCCTCATGAGCCGGGAATACCCCGGGGAGATCTGGGCCGCGCGCATGTCCGCCCCGCTCATCTTCGGCATCGGCACGGGCGAGCACTTCGTGGCCTCGGACATCCCGGCCTTTTTGCCCTACACGCGCACGGTGGTCTTTCTGGAAGACGGCGAGATCGTGCACGCCACCAATACCGAATACGAGATCCTGCGCCTGGCCGACCTCTCCCCGGTGGAGCACGAGCCCCAGACCATCCAGTGGGATATGCAGGCGGCCCAGAAGGGCGGCTACCGCCACTTCATGCTCAAGGAGATCTTCGAGCAGCCCCAGGTCATCGTGGACGGCCTGAGCGGCCGCCTCAATGCCGCCCGTGACACGGTGCTCCTGCCCGAGCTGGATGCCCTGCCCGTGCCGCGCCGTCTGCATATCGTGGCCTGCGGCACGTCCTACCATTCCGGCCTCTGGGCGCGGCACCTCATCGAGCCCTGGGCCAAGGTGCCGGTGCAGCTGGAGATCGCTTCCGAGTTCCGCTACCGCGAGAGCCTGCCCCTGGACAGGGACGACATGGTGCTGGTCATCAGCCAGAGCGGCGAGACCGCCGATACCCTGGCCGCCCTGCGCATCGCCCGCGAACACGGCGTGCCGGTGCTGGGCCTGTGCAACGTGGTGGGTTCGTCCATCGCCCGCGAGTCCTCGGCCGTCATCTACACCCAGGCCGGGCCCGAGATCAGCGTGGCCTCCACCAAGGCCATGTGCAGCCAGATGCTCATGCTGGCGCTGGTGGCCCTGTACTGGGGCGGCCGTCAGGGCATCATGGATGCGGAGGCCCGCGCCCGCCAGATCGCCCTGCTGGAGTCCCTGCCCTCGCAGCTGGATGCCGCCCTGCCCGCCATGCATGAAAAGGCCCGCCAGCTGGCCCGTGCCTATGCCCAGGCCCGCAACTTCTTCTATCTGGGCCGCGGCCACTGCTACCCGCTGGCACTGGAAGGGGCGCTCAAGCTCAAGGAGCTTTCCTACATCCACGCCGAAGGCTATGCCGCCGGCGAGATGAAGCACGGCCCCATCGCCCTCATCGATCCGGCCTTCCCCACCTTTGCCCTGGCCCTGGACGATGCCCTCTTCCCCAAGGTGAAATCCAACATCGTGGAAGTGCAGGCCCGTCAGGGCAAGGTCATCGCCCTGACCAATGCGGGCATGGACCTGGCCGTGGACGATGTCTGGGAGATCCCCGCCCTGCCCGCTCCCCTGGCCGGTTTCATGGCCCTTCCCGCCATGCAGCTGTTCAGCTACGAGATGGCCGATTATCTGGGCAAGGACGTGGACCAGCCCCGTAACCTGGCCAAGAGCGTGACGGTGGAATAGGCCCGCTCTTCCTTCCCTGACATATGAAAAAGGACGCCGTGAGGCGTCCTTTTTTGCGTCCGGCCCCATGCGCCCCCCGCCAGTGACGTCCGCCCCGGGGCTCAAGGGAACTTTTCCCCTGCCGGCGGGGCGGGTCCAGCTGGGGCCGTCAGCACAGAAAGATCACAGGTGTGGCGCCGCCTGCCACTCTTCAGGATAAAGCGCGTTTGAAGGAGGACGGGGGCCTTCCCCCAAAGAAGCACGCGCCCCTTCCGGGCATTGCCAAAGCATTTTGGCCTGTGGCATAGTCTCTGGTGCAAAATTTCACGCCCGCCGGATGCCCGCGCATCGCCCCGTCGCCGTGGACGGGAAAGGACGGGCCTGCCTTTCATCGCCATCACGGCACAGCACAGACTACGCAGGAAGCAAGATGATCCAACTGAGCGACAAACCGGTCATTGTGCAGGGCAACACCCTGATGGAACAGGAAGAAGCCGCGGCGCGCGGCATCGATTGCGCCGCTGCCCGTCAAAATACCCTGGCCTGGAACATCCTGGCCGCCCACAACACGGCTGCCGGGGACGACTCCACCCTGCGCCTGCGTTTTGACGCCCTGGCCTCGCACGACATCACCTATGTGGGCATCATCCAGACGGCCCGCGCCAGCGGCCTGGAACGCTTCCCCATGCCCTACGCGCTCACCAACTGCCACAACAGCCTGTGCGCCGTGGGCGGCACCATCAATGAGGACGACCACCTCTTCGGCCTGACCGCCGCCCGCAAGTACGGCGGCATCTTCGTGCCGCCCCATCTGGCGGTCATCCACCAGTACGCCCGCGAGATGATGGCCGGTTGCGGCAAGATGATCCTGGGTTCCGACAGCCATACCCGCTACGGCGCCCTGGGCACCATGGCCGTGGGCGAAGGCGGCCCCGAGCTGGTCAAGCAGCTGCTGGGCAAGACCTATGACGTGGCCCGTCCCGAAGTGGTGCTTGTCTGGCTGGAGAACGCTCCCCGTCCCGGCGTGGGCCCGCAGGACATCGCCATCGCCCTCATCGGCGCGGTGTTCAAGAACGGCTTCGTCAAGAACCGGGTCATGGAATTCGCCGGTCCCGGTGTGGCGGGCCTTTCCGTGGAATACCGCTGCGGCATCGACGTCATGACCACCGAGACCACCTGCCTGTCCTCCATCTGGACCACGGACGACAAGGTGCGCGATTACCTGGCCCTGCACGGTCGTGCCGACGATTACACCGAGCTGCGCCACGACAAGCCCGCCTGCTTCGACCGCTGCATCCGCGTGGACCTGTCCACCATCGAGCCCATGATGGCCCTGCCCTTCCATCCCAGCAACGCCTATCCCGTGGCCGAGGTGGTGCGCCATGCCGACGAGCTGTTCGCCGCCGTGGAAGAAGAGGCCCGCAAGCAGTTCGGCAAGGCCGGGGAAGGCCTGCAGCTGCGCGCCAAGATCCATGACGGCGGCGTCTGGGTGGATCAGGGCATCATCGCCGGTTGCGCGGGCGGTTCGTTCGAGAACTGCTGTATGGCCGCTTCCATCCTGGACGGCCGGAGCACCGGCTGCGGCGAGTTCTCGCTCTCCGTCTACCCCGCCAGCGAACCCCAGGCCATCGCCCTGGTGCGCAACGGTGCCGCGGCCAAGCTCATGGCCGCCGGTGCGGTCATCAAGAACGCCTTCTGCGGTCCCTGCTTCGGCGCGGGCGACACGCCGGCCAACGGCGCCCTGTCCATCCGCCATTCCACCCGCAACTTCCCCAACCGCGAAGGCTCCAAGCCCGGCAACGGCCAGATCTCTGCCGTGGCCCTCATGGACGCCCGCTCCATCGCCGCCACCGCCGCCAACGGCGGCCGCCTGACCCCGGCCACGGAACTGGACTGGGACACGCTGGCCGTGGACACCACCTACACCTTCGATGCGGGCATCTACCAGCGCCGCGTCTACAACGGCTTCGGCAAGGCCGATGCCGCCGCGGAACTCAAGCGCGGTCCCAACATCGCCGACTGGCCGTCCATGAGCCCCCTGCCGGAAAACCTGGTGCTGCCGCTGGCTTCGGTCATCACCGACCCCGTGACCACCACCGACGAACTCATCCCCTCGGGCGAGACCTCGTCCCTGCGCTCCAACCCGCTCAAGCTTTCCGAGTTCACCCTGTCGCGCAAGGATCCCGCCTATGTGGGCCGCGCCAAGGACGTGCAGGCCATGGAAAAGGCCCGTCTGGCCGATCCCGCCGATGCCGCCCTGCTGGCGAAGCTGGAAGGCCTGCTGGCGCCCCTCAAGGCCGCGCAGCCCGAGGTCTATGCCGCGGTGCTGGGCTCCGGCCTGAAGGACACGGGCATCGGTTCCACCATCTTCGCCCTCAAGCCCGGTGACGGTTCCGCCCGCGAGCAGGCCGCCTCCTGCCAGAAGGTGCTGGGCGGCTGGGCCAACGTGGCCGCCGAATACGCCACCAAGCGTTACCGCTCCAATCTCATCAACTGGGGCATGCTGCCCCTGCTGGCCGATGCCTCCCTGGCGCAGAAACTCAGCGTGGGGGACTGCTTCGTCCTGCCCGGCATCCGCACCGCCGTGGAGAAGGATGCCGCCGGCATCACCGGCTGGCTGGTGGGCGCTGCCGGGACCGTGGAGCCCGTGGAACTGCGCCTGGGCGATCTGACCGCCGACGAACGCCAGATTATTCTGGACGGCTGCCTCATCAACTTCTACAACCACAAGTAACGCTGCGGTACACGACCGCCGCGTCGCCATCTGGAAAGGGGCCTCACCGGGAGGCCCCTTTTGCTGTGGGCGGCGTTCCCCCCGTTTTTCCGTGGCGTCCCCAGGATTCCATCAGCTGGAAGGTCCGCAGGGCACTATGGTTCCTGCCGCCGGGGCGCGTCCCTTGTCTGCCCTTCCCACACATATGCCAACACGGACAGGGGGCGGCCCCGTGGCCCCTGCGGCTGCCCGGCCTGACAGCCGCCACGGCGGGAGCTCCCTTGCGAGACGGGGAACTCCCGCCTCTTTTTTCAGGATGGAGGGAGCATCATGACATACAGGGAAGCACAGAAAGAACATCATCTGCGACAGCTTGCCAGTCTGTTCGAAGGGGACCCCGGTGGAGGAAAATACGGGAGGAATGTCTATCCGTTCGTCCTGCAGGCGCCTGAAAAAAATCTTCTGGCCTCTGTACGGGAAGAGGTCCTGCTCTATTTCAACGGCCATTTGCCGGGAGCGGAGGGCACGGTGCACTTCTGGAATCCCGGCGGGGAAAAGGTGGTCGCCGGTCATGTGTGCAGCCTGCCCACCGGGCATCTGCTTTCTTCGCAGGTGGCCTGCCTCAACCATCTTTTTCCGCTATGCCGTGACGGGAAGGCGTCCACGCTGCTGCTGCGGGAGCTGCACCCGGATATGGTGGAAGCCCTGCCCGTGGGCATCCACGCGCGTGACATGTTTGTGGAATTTGAGGTCACAGGGGGCGGAAGTTACCTCAACGAGGAACAGCGGGGCAGATCGCTGACCCGGGGCGCCAACGCCACATCCGTGGATGCGGTCATGAAAGGACGGGATGCCCGGGGGAACATCCGGCTGTTCCTCATCGAATGGAAATATACGGAAAATTACCATTCCAGGCGCAAAAAGGATCCCGACAGCGGGATGGATGCACAGCTCTGGCGTTACAGGAGTTTCTTCACCCGTGACGGCAGTCCCTTCACTTTCTGCAACAGTGACGTGGACACCACGTTTTTCAAGGAGCTTTTGATCGAGCCGTATTACCAGCTCATGCGCCAGACCCTGCTGGGCTGGAAGATGACGCAGGACCCGTCCCGCAACGGACAGGCCACGTCGTTCACGCATATCGTGGTCATCCCGCACGGCAATACGGCCCTTCGTTCAGGCTGTGCGGGCATCGCAGGGCGACAGGGGGATCTTGCCGGGGCCTGGAACGCACTTGTCCGGGAACCCGCGCTCTTCCTTGCGCCCGAGGAGTTGCTGCATCCGTTGACGACGCAGCCGGACTATGCCCGGCTGCTGGACTATCTTTGCCGCCGTTACTGGCAGGACGGGCGCTCCTGTTCATAATCATCGGGGTACGGGCCGCCGGACATGAAAAAAGGACGGTCCGCGAGGGCCGTCCTTGTCGTATCCGTTGCTGTGCGGCAGCCTTACAGGCTGGCGGCCACCTTGCGCAGCAGGCGGGCCAGCTGGTTGGTGAAGCCGGATTCGTTGTCGTACCAGATGATGAGCTTGGCCATGGTGCCGTCCATGACCTGGGTGGACAGGGCGTCCACGACACCGCCGTAGGTGCTGCCCTTGAAGTCGATGGAGACCAGGGGCTCGTCGCAGTAGCCCATATTGTCGTGCAGGGCGCCGTCATGGGCGGCCTTGAGGGCGGCGTTGATCTCTTCGGCGGTGGCGGGCTTTTCCAGCTCGCAGGTCAGGTCCACCAGGGAGATGTCGGGGGTGGGCACGCGCACGGCCATGCCGTCCAGCTTGCCTTTCAGTTCGGGCACCACCAGGGCCAGGGCCTTGGCGGCACCGGTGGAGGTGGGGATCATGGACACGCAGGCGGCGCGGGCGCGGCGCAGGTCCTTGTGGGAGCCGTCCAGGATGCGCTGGCTCATGGTGTAGGAGTGGATGGTGGTCATCAGGCCGTGGCGGATGCCGAAGGCGTCGTTGAGGACCTTGGCCACCGGGGCCAGGCAGTTGGTGGTACAGGAGGCGGCGGAAATCACGGTATGGGCGGCGGCATCGTAGATGCCGTCATTGACGCCCATGACGATGGTGGCGTCGGCTTCCTTGCAGGGGGCCGAGACCACGACCTTTTTGGCGCCGCACTGCAGGTGCTGGGCGGCATCTTCGCGTTTTTTCAGGGTACCGGTGGTCTCCACGGCGATGTCGATGCCGAGGCGGGCCCATTCCCATTCACCGGTCTTGCAGCGGGTGACTTCGATATGGCGGCCGTTGATGATGATGCCGTTGTCGTCATGGTCGACGGTGCCGGGGAAAATGCCGTACACCGAGTCGTATTTGAAAAGGTGGGCCAGCGAAGCATTGTCGGCGCGGGCGTTGATGGCGGTGATGCGGATGTCTTCCGAATCAGCCAGCAGACGCAGCAGATAACGACCGATGCGGCCAAAGCCGTTCATCCCCAAAGATACGGACATGTTGCGCTCCTTCACGCGAGAGAGATGAAAACGCCGCCTCCCCGATGGAGGCGGCGTGAAAGACTGGTCTAGGCCTTGCCGGAAGATCCCATGACGTTGCGGATCTTGTGGGCGACCATATCCTTGACGGCCTGTCGCGCGGGCTTCAGGTACGCGCGGGGGTCGAAGGCTTCGGGGTGTTCTGCCAGATACTGGCGGATGGAGGCGGTCACGGCCAGACGGATGTCGGTATCCACGTTGATCTTGCACACGCCCATGCCGGCCGCCTTGCGCAGCATGTCTTCCGGCACGCCGCGGGCGCCGCCCACCTGGCCGCCGAACCTGTTGCAGGCCTCCACGAATTCCTGGGGCACGCTGGAGGCGCCGTGCAGCACCAGCGGATAGCCGGGCAGGCGCTTGCCGATCTCTTCCAGGCGGTCGAAGTCCAGCCTGGCTTCGCCCTTGAACTTGTAGGCCCCGTGGCTGGTACCGATGGCCACGGCCAGGGAGTCGCAGCCCGTGCGTTCCACAAAGTCCACGGCCTGGGCGGGGTCGGTGTACACATGGTCGGCATTGCTCACATGCTCTTCCACCCCGGCCAGCTTGCCCAGTTCGGCCTCCACCCAGATGCCGCGCGGGTGGGCGTATTCCACCACCTGCCTGGTCAGGGCGATGTTTTCTTCATAGGGCAGGTGCGAGCCGTCGATCATCACGGAGGTGAAGCCGCCGTCGATGCAGTCGCGGCACAGCTCGAAGCTGGAGCCGTGGTCCAGGTGCACCACCACGGGCACGGACGAATCCTCGGCCAGGGCGGCCTCCACCAGCTTCATGAGGTATTTCTGCCCGGCATAGCTGCGCGCGCCCGAGGAGACCTGAAGGATCACGGGGGATTTTTCCTCCGAGGCGGCCTGCATGATGCCCTGCACGATTTCCATGTTGTTGACGTTGAACGCGCCCACAGCATACCGGCCCGCATAAGCGGCGGCGAACATTTCCTTAGGCCCGATAAGCGGCATGGATTCCTCCTGCACCACGTGCGATACGACACGGCGCGCACCGTGCGCGCGTGGGATGAAATGGGAAGGCGGACAGGAATGCCTGTCCGGCCGGCCTGTCTGCTGTATCGGCGGCCGCCGTGGGATCCGGCAGGGATGCGTGCCGGAGGGACTGCTGCCGGGCAGCCGCAACGAAGCAATTCATTGTACAAAAAAAAGCCCCAAAGGGAAATGACTTTGGGGCTGTTGTGGAAAAATTCATAAAATCGGCACCCGCAGGGGCCGTATGGTCAGGAAAGCAGCATGTCCTCCAGGCTGCGCAGGCTCTCGTGGTCCGTGAACTCGAAACGCAGGGGCGTCACGGTGATGTAGCCGCGGTTGAGCAGATCCTTGTCCGAACCGGCATTGATGGTGTGCGGCGGGATCTCGCCTTCCAGCCACCAGTAGGGCTCGCCGCGCGGGTCCTTGCGTTCGGCGTAGGCGTTCTTCCACACGGCGCTGGTCTGCGGGCAGATGCGCAGGCCCTTGGCCTCGGAGAGCGGGCCGCGGGGATAGTTGACGTTGATGACGCGGCGATGGGGCACTTTTTTCCAGTCGATGCGCGCGGCCAGCTCCACGGCGTGGCGGGCGATGGCCTCCATGTCCGGGGTGCCGCCGCCGACATCGCAGGAGAGCGCCATGCTGGGCAGGTCTTCGTGGGCGGCTTCGGTGGCCGCGCCCACGGTGCCGGAATAGAGGATGTCCGGGCCCACGTTGCTGCCCGCGTTGATGCCCGAGATGACCATGTCGGGCCGCTTTTTCAGCAGGTTGCCCAGGGCCAGCTTCACGCAGTCCGTGGGGGTGCCGTACAGGCCCAGACCTTCGAAGTCGGGTTCCTCGATCTTGTGGGCACGCAGGGGGTCGAAAAAGGTCAGGGAATGGCCCACGCCGGACTGTTCGTGCATGGGCGCCACCACATGCACGGTATGCCCGGCTTCGCGCAGGGCCCGGTACATGGCACGCAGGCCCTCGGCCCGGATGCCGTCGTCGTTGGTCAGGAGCACTCGCATTTGACAATACCTCTGAAACAAGGGAATCTTTACGGATAAACAGGCCCCCGCGGATCCGCGGGGATGCCCGGGAACCTCAGGAACATGCAAGACAGGCGGTCCGTGGCCGCAGAGTCAGGATATATGCAAAAAGGCATCTTCGTCAAAGACATGACGGCCCCCAACGAGGCGGAGGGCATCTTCGTCATCACCCTGGCCGCGCAGGGCAGCTCGCGCAACGGACCTTACTGGCGGCTCGTGCTGGCCGACGCCAGCGGCAGCGTGGAGGCCAAGATCTGGTCGCCCCTGAGCGCCTCTTTTCCCGTCCTGCGCACGGGCGGCTTCTTCTACGCCCGCGGCCGGGTGAGCACCTTCCGCGACCAGCTCCAGTTCACGGTGGAGGAAGGCCGCCTGCTCACGCCGGAAGAAGGCGCCGCCCTGGACATGGCCGACTTCATGCCCGCCAGCCCCTACCCGCTGGATGCCATGATGGACGAGCTCATGGCCCTGGTCCGCGAGGAGTTCCGCCACAAGCCCTGGCGCAGGCTGGTGGACGGCGTGTTCAAAAATGAGGCGCTGCGCGAGGCCTTCCGCACCTGCCCGGCGGCCAAGGGCGTGCACCACGCCTATGCGGGCGGCCTGCTGGAACATACCCTGGGCGTCTTCAAGCTCTGCCGCCGCCTGGCCGACCAGTATCCCGAGCTGGACCGCCAGACCCTGCTGGCCGGGGCCCTGTTCCACGACTTCGGCAAGATCCGCGAATTTTCCGGCGGCATCGCCAACGATTATACCGACGAGGGCCGCCTGCTGGGGCACCTGGAGATCTGCGTGGAGATGCTGGCCCCCTATCTGGAAAAGTCGGGGCTGGAGCCCGAATTGCAGCGTCATCTCAAGCATCTGGTGCTGAGCCACCACGGCACGCTGGAGTTCGGGGCCGTGCGCGTGCCGCAGACCGCCGAGGCCCTGGCGCTGCACTATGCGGACAACATCGACGCCAAGATGGCCCAGTGCCGGGGCCTGTTCGCCCAGCTGGGCGAAGGCGAGAGCTGGACGCCCTATCAGGCCACTCTGGGCCGGGCCATGCACCGCTGCGCGCGGACGCCGGTGGAAGAAAAAGTCGAAAAGAAGTCCCGCGCTTCCCGGAAAAATCCCGGGGATGACGGGATGCTCTCCCTGCTGTGAGGCTGCCATGTTCATCACATTCGAAGGCATAGAAGGTTCCGGCAAGACCACGGCCCGGCAACTGCTGGCCCAGGAACTGGAAAAGCGCGGCCATGACGTGCTGCTGACCCGCGAACCGGGCGGCTGCGGCCTGGGGCGCGCCCTGCGTCCCATCCTGCTGGACGCCCGCAATTCCGGCCTGTGCAACCGGGCCGAGCTCTATCTCTTTTTGGCCGACCGGGCCCAGCATGTGGCCGAGATCATCCGTCCGGCCCTGGAAGCCGGGCAGATCGTCATCTGCGACCGCTACACCGACTCCACCCTGGCCTACCAGGGCTACGGCCGCGGCCGCGACCCCGACCGCCTGCGCCGGGCCAACGATCTGGCCACCGGCGGCCTGCAACCGGATCTGACCCTGCTCTGCGACCTGCCCGTGTCCGCGGGGCTGGAGCGCGCGGGCCTGCGCAACCGGCGCGAGGGCACGGTGCTCTCCGAAGGCCGCTTCGACGGCGAGAGCCTCAATTTCCACGAACGCGTGCGCCAGGGCTATCTGGCCATCGCGGCCGAAGAGCCCGACCGCATCGCCATCATCGACGCATCGCAACCGCCCGAGGACGTGGTGCTGCAATGCCTCTCCGCCGTGGAGCGGCATTTGAAGCAGCGCGGCAGCGGGCTGGAATAAGACGTAAGGATAGTGCCATGAGCGAACTGTATACCGTCACCGCCGAGGAAGGCCGCCTGCGCTTTCTGCCCCGCACCGATGCCGCCCTGGAGCAGGCCGTGCTGGACGAGAGCCCCCTGCCCGGCTGCGGCTTCGTTTCCCGCCTGGGGGATCCCGGGCTGCTGCACTGCGTGGTCTTCCGCCATGAGCGGAAGCCCGGCGGCGTCTTCGTGGTGGAAGACGACAACGGCCTGCTCTTCGCGGCCGTGGCCGAGACCAACCTTGCCTATGCCGTGGCCCTGGGCCGCCTGGGCAAGATGATCTCCTATGCGCGCTACGGCGCCGACATCTTTGCCGAAAACATGCTGGACGACGATGACTGATCCCCTGAGAGCCCGCAACCGGCTGGGCGTGGTCTTTTTCCCCGCCTTCGACTGGGCCATCTCCGCCACCCATCCCGAGCGTGAGGAGCGCCTGCTCTACACCCGTGACCAGCTGGCGGAAGAAGGCCTGTTCGACATCCCCGGCATCACCGAGTACCGCCCGGAGCTCGCCACCGATGCCCAGGTGGAGCGCGTGCACTTCTGCCTGCCCTCCACCGGCGCCGTGGTCACGGATTCGCACCGGGCCTCGGCGGGCGGAGCCATCACGGCCGCCCGTCTGGTCATGGAGAAGAAGGAAGACAAGGCCTTTGCCCTGGTGCGTCCCCCGGGCCACCACGCCATGCGCGTGACCCACGGCAACCGCGGTTTCTGCAACATCAACAACGAAGCCGTGATGGTGGAATACATCCGCGACCACTATCCGCATCCCACGGGGCGGCCCCTGCGCATCGCCATCGTGGATACGGACGTGCACCACGGCGACGGCAGCCAGGACATCTTCTGGAACGACCCGCACACCCTGTTCATCTCCCTGCACCAGGACGGCCGCACCCTCTATCCGGGCACGGGCTTCCCGCAGGAATGCGGCGGGCCGGGCGCGCTGGGCCGCACCATCAACATCCCCCTGCCGCCCGAGACCTCGGACGAGGGCTACCTCTACGCCATCGAGCACGCCGTGCTGCCCATGCTGGCGGACTTCAAGCCCGATCTGGTCATCAACTCCGCCGGGCAGGACAACCACTTCACGGATCCGCTGGCCAACATGAAGCTCTCGGCCCAGGGCTACGCGGCCCTCAACCGCGCCCTTGACCCGGACATCGCCGTGCTGGAAGGCGGCTACGCCATCCGCGGCGCCCTGCCCTATGTGAACCTGGGCATCTGCCTGGCGCTGGCCGGCCTGGACGCGGGCGACATCCGCGAGCCCCGGTGGCGGCCCGAGAGCACCCGCCAGAAACAGAAGATCAGCGACTACATCGCCCGCCTCTGCGACGGCCTGCTGGAGCTCTACCACGACCCGCCGTCGGTGCCGCAGGAAGGCGAGGAAGAGCACGGCTGGTGGACGCGGCGCAAGCATGTCTTCTACGATACGGACATGCTGCGCGAGAGCCAGCGCGAGAGCTGGCGCCTGTGCCCGGACTGCTCCGGCCTGGGCTGCTTCGAGACCAGCTCCGAGCGCGTGGCCCGCTCCCTGTGCCTGCTCATCCCCCGCCACGCCTGCCCCCGCTGCCGCGCCGAGGCCGAGGCCCGCGCCGCGGCGGCCCGCAAGGCCGGTCTCCACGCCCATGTGCTGGTGCTGGACGGTGACGCCGCGCTGAAATAGATCGCGAAACGATGCCCATCGCCGGGTGCTGCCCGGTGCAATTTCGGAGGAAAAAAGGGGCGCCCCTTATAAGGGCGCCCCTTTTTTCCTCTAACACAACTAAAAAACTAAAATAACGCGCTCCCTAGCGCAGATCGGTGACGCGCTTGGACTTGCTGAAGGTACGGGGCAGGCTGGCGGGATCGGCAAGCTTTACGGCCACGCGGGCCAGCAGGGCCTTGTGCAGGCGCTGTTCCAGCGCGGCCGCCAGCTGGGCGTCGCCGCCGGAGGTGACGCCCTGGGCGCGTTCCACGGTCAGGGTCATGTGGTCCAGCGCCCGGTTGTCGCGGGTCAGCTCCACATGGTATTCGCCGCCCAGTTCGGGGAAGGCGCCGATGACGTCCATGATCTGGCCGGGATAGATGTTGACGCCGCGGTAGATGATCATGTCGTCGGAACGGCCGAGGATGCGGTCATGGCGGGGCATGCTGAGGCCGCAGGGACAGTCGCCGGGCAGCAGGCGGGAAAGGTCGTGGGTGCGGTAGCGCAGCAGGGGCACGGCCTCCTTGCGCAGGCTGGTGACCACCATCTCGCCCACTTCGCCTTCGGGCACGGGCTGCAGGGTCTCGGGATCGAGGATCTCGATGATGAACAGGTCGGCCCAGTAGTGCAGGCCGTTGTGCTCGTCGCAGTCGATGGCCGTCCCGGGGCCGTACATCTCGGTCATCCCCGCGATGTCATAGCTGCTTTCCAGGCCCAGCTTGCTCTCGATGGCCAGGCGCATCTTTTCGCTGCGGATCTCCGAGCCGCAGATGACCTTGCGCAGCCTGAGCTTGTCGCGGATACCGGCGCGCTCCACTTCTTCGGCCAGCAGCAGGGCCATGGAGGCCGTGGCGCCGAAACAGGTGGTGCCCATGTCGCGCAAAAGCTGCAAATGCATTTCGAGGTTGCCGGGGCCCACGGGGATGGTGAGCATGCCGAAGCGCTCGCTGCCCAGCTGGAAGCCCGCACCGGCCGTCCACAGGCCGTAGCCCACGGCCACCTGCATGCGGTCCAGGGGGGTCAGGCCCGCCATCTCGTAGCAGCGGGCCATCTGCAGGGTGAACGTGTCCACGTCATTGGCCGTGTAGGCCAGGATCTTGCGCTTGCCCGTGGTGCCGCTGGAGGCGTGGATGCGCACCACGTCCTCTTCGGGCACACAGAGCAGGGGCAGGGGGTAGCCTTCGCGCAGGTCTTCCACGTCCACGGTGGGCAGACGGCGCAGATCGTCCAGCGAGGTGATGTCGTCGGGCGTGACGCCGCACGCTTCCAGACGTTTGCGGTACTGGGGGGACCTGAAAGCCTGGCGCACGGTGAAACGCAGGCCTTCCAGCTGCTGGCGGGCGATCTCTTCGGGAGAAAGCCGGGGGATGAAACGATGGGTCATGGAACTGTCTCCTTGAGATCATGGACCGTGGCAACAGGCACCGCAGGGAGCCGCCGGGACACATCGCCGCAAGGCGTTCCCTGCCCTGTGCCGGGAACGGCAGGGCGGCGGATGCTCCTTCCGGCCGGGAACGGCCCGCGGCACCTGCCACAGCTTGCCGCCCGCCATTGTGCGCGTTTTTGTCCCGATGGGCAACAGGGGGGACGGGCGCGGGGACGGGCGCTCACGCTCTGTCGGGTGCGCCATATGAAAGCGCCCCTTCCCCCGACAGGAGGACGTCACAGCCCGGCGGGACGGGGCGCTACGGGCAGCAGGCCCTCCAGGTCGATGCCGGCGGGGCTCACCGAGGCGCGGTAGGGAAAGACCTCCACCCCGGCATCCAGCGCCGCATAGAACAGGGCCGCGTAGGCGGGGTCCACCACGTCCGCCGGGCCGAAACAGTGGCCGTCCGGGCGCTGCACCAGGTAGAACATGGCCGCGCGCTCGCCGCAGCGCACGATGTCCATGAGCTCGCGCAGATGCTTCCGGCCACGCTCCGTGGCCGCATCGGGAAAGCAGGCCACGCCGTCCTCCACCATGGTCACGTTCTTGCACTCCACCCACAACGGCGGCAGATCCGGCCCGGTGAGGCAGGCGTCCAGGCGGCTCTCGCCCCGTCTGGCCTCCCGGCGGCATTGCGTGTATCCGGCGGCAAAGTCCAGCCGTCCGGCATGGAAGGCGGCCTCTATCATGCGGTTGGGCACGCTGGTGTTGACGCCCACCCAAAAGCCCCGGCCCGGGGCGGGCCCGTCCGCTCCAGCCGTTCCGCCGGGCAGGGGCGGCACGGCCCGTTGGGCCAGCCAGACGGCTTCCTGCGTATAGGGCAGCTTGCGCGCCGGACTGGCCGCGGGCGAAGCCAGCAGGGGCACGCCGGCCTGGGTCAGGCCCAGCATGCTGCCGGAGTTGTTGCTGTGCACCCAGACGTTCCGCCCGTCCAGCAGCATCTCCACACTGAAGCGCTTGTAGCGCCTGATGAAACGCCCCACCACACAGCCCGGGGGAAGGGGCAGCAACGGTGATTTTTCCATGAACCATCCTCGAAAAGGCATCCGGGGCACGGGGAGCGCCCCTCGTTTACAGTCAGATATGAACTTGTTATGCTGTTGCGCCGTGACCGGAGCGGGCGCGCCGCAGCCCGGCCACACCTATTCCAGGCAAGGAGCACCCTATGCAGATTTCCGAACGTGTGCGCACCATGAAGCCCTCGCTGACCCTCAGCGTCAATACCCGCGCCATGGAGTTGCGGGCCCAGGGCATACAAGTCACCAGCCTGGCCGTGGGCGAACCGGACTTCCCCACCCCCAAGCATATCTGTGAGGCCGCCAAGGCCGCCATCGACGCCAATTTCTGCCGTTACACGGCCGTGCCCGGCATCCCCGAGCTGCGGGCCGCCGTGGGCGGTTACTTCAAGAAATTCTACGGCGAGGACATCGCCCCCGAGTGCACCATCGTTTCCGCCGGCGGCAAGCATGCCCTGTACAACTTCATGCAGGCCTCCATCAACCCCGGTGACGAAGTGCTGCTGCCCGCCCCCTACTGGCTCAGCTATCCCTATATCATCCAGCTGGCCGGCGGCGTGCCTGTCATCGTGCAGGCCTCGCTGGAGCAGGGCTTCAAGATCACGCCGGAGATGCTGGACGCCAAATGCACCGGCAAGACCAGGCTGCTGGTGCTCAACACGCCCAGCAACCCCACGGGCGCCGTCTACAACGCCGAAGAGCTGGCCGCCATCCTGGACTGGGCCGACAGCCGCGACGTCTATGTGCTGACCGACGAGATCTATGACCAGCTGGTCTTCGCTCCGGCCAGGATGGCCAGTGCCGTGCACCACTTCGTCAAAAATCCCGAAAAGGTGGCCATCCTCAACGGCGTCTCCAAAAGTTTCGCCATGACCGGCTGGCGCGTGGGCTATGTGGTGGCCCATCCCGAGATCGTCAAAAAGATGTCCAGCCTGCAGGGCCACTGCACGTCCAACATCTGCTCCATCTCGCAAAAGGCCGCCCTGGCCGGCCTCACCGGGCCCCTGGACTTCCTGGCCGAGATGCGCCAGGCCTTCCAGCGCCGCCGCGATCTGGGCATGGACATCATCAGGGGCTGGGACTTTGCCTCCTGCCCCTGCCCGGACGGCGCCTTCTACCTGTTCGTGGACGTGCGCAAGTGCTTCGGCGGCACGGTCAGGAACTCCACCGAGCTCTGCACCTGGCTGCTGGACAAGGCCCGCGTGGCCGTGGTGCCCGGCGCCGCCTTCGGTGACGACAACTGCATCCGCTTCTCCTACGCCGTCAGCGACGACACCCTGCGCGACGCCCTGCAGCGCATCGGCGACGCCCTGTCCCAGCTGCGGTAGAGGCTGTTTCTTGAGGGGAGGGGGAACCCCTCGCGTTGCTGTCGATGCCCGTAGCTTCCTTCGTCGCAACGGGCA